>Ga0325411_1000433_pt1 | contig 43552 bp, 19 predicted proteins | sample PopdelMetagenome_13_FD_206181 | JGI IMG/M metagenome (GOLD analysis project Ga0325411, IMG submission 206181) | Populus deltoides microbial communities from Bellville, Georgia, United States - Xylem-PdIQD-R4 | ecosystem: Host-associated > Plants > Phyllosphere > Stem > Wood/Secondary xylem...
ATTTTCACATTTTCCCCCCCCCCCCCCCTTTTTTTTATCTGACAAAATGAGTATATTGACCTTCTCAGTTCTGAAGTAATAATCTATTACTAAAAAGTTAGATACCTATCCTACGCTTTATGTGAGAGAGCAAAAGGAATCATTATCTTCGCTTTGCTTTCCCGTTGCTGAGAAAATGATGTCAAAAGAAAAAAAAAAACCAGTAAAGATTAGAACCTGTGGACTGTGGTTATTGATCACAGTTGTAGTATATTAACCAAGTGAAGCTGAAACTATTCCATAAAAAGGTGGTCACAGTTGACGATAAGAATTTAAAGGCTACTGCCCTTCTTCTTTCTTTGAAAGACTAGCTTATCCTTGGATTTTTCGGTGGATCGCCGTGATTTGGGACTCTCATTTTTTCCTTTTCGATTCAATTGGCTGTCACTTTGAATTGTAGTCATCAATAATCAATCGTTGTGGCTTCGGATGTGAAACTATTAACCTCTTATTTCCCCGAATAAAAAAATCTGTGGAAATTATATCGACGAAGTCTTTCTTCTAAGGCTGCACAGACAACGTTAACATGTCTTTGCATCTGCAGGCACTCTTTTCGATTAAAATAATGTATAAAGTGACAGCCTTAATAAAATAAACACGCTCTCTCGACGGTGTTCTACACTAGTTGATGATAAAAGGTCAAAAAGATAGAAGAGGATAGTTTAGTCATTTGATTGTGAGAAAAAAAGTGGCCGGGCTGTGCCAATTGCAATTCCCAAATATTAAACATCAATTTTTCTTTTTTAACAGTTTTGGGATGAGCGGAGAAGTAATTCTTATTGAAACCACATAAAGGAGAACGAAACTATTGAATTTGAGTTGAAAAAATGCAAGACTACAAGGGGGGCCAAAGCTGGCTCTAGCCTCGAAGGATCTTTAAGGACGGTAAGAAAATGAATGATTTCTTTCCTCCGGTGGTGATGGGTGAGGTGACAAACAAGTCAAAGATTCTATTCTGGTTGTTATCTTACCCTGATGTCTGTCTTCAGTCTTCGCGCGAATACTAGAAAGTTCAAAAAGAAACCATAAAGAATGGGACAGCATTTACAGTGATAACAAAATGGATAAAGACAACTGGGGTGCTATAAATTGGCCCAAGATTAATCTTCTTGTTCTTGTTGTTAGTACACAGCCCTGATCATCAAATAAGCAGGCCTAACAGATTTAACCCACTTCTTTTTTCCAAAGGTTTCGAGTTTTTCGTCGTGAATTGAACAAGTATGATCCACGTTTGCAATATAATGAATCCTTCTTTACCTTAGCTTCCACTTTCCAGGAGAGCCCATTCCATTTTCACTTTTGTTTGAAGGTAAGCCGATGTGTAGGCGATTTATGTAGCAGTTGTGATTCTTTTGCTTTACTATTGCATCTTTCCTAGCTAATTCTGAGTCCCCTGCTCACCTCTTTCTTCTTGACCTTCGTTCTCATGAAGGAGCAGTAGTGAATCTTTTGCTTTACTGTTGCATTCCTAGCTAAATCCAAGTCCCCTGCTCGCCTTTCTTCTTGACCTTCGTTCTCGTGAAGGAGCGCCCATATCCGTCATTTTAGCCTGTGCAAGTCGGAGTACGATTTCTCTCGGGGAAAGTGGGAGTCGTTAATGGGAAATGTAGCTAAGCCAATGGAGCAACCAAATTTGGACCATTGTAGTGGAATTACGAGTCAACTCAATTAAAACAAAAGAACCACGATGGAGCTTCACAAATCAATAACGTTTTAGCATATTCTGACTGATAGGGCAAGCCTCAGGATTACAGACAAAGGACGACTTTCAGGTTCACAAATCACAACGAAAATTACAAGCATAGCTCAAACAAGGATGATCGAATGAACTCGCTTAGATTTTACAGGGAGCTTCCTGTTAACGCAAAACAGCAATGCATAATTACTGGTATGGTATTTCTTGATGTATGAAGCAGTTTTGTCCAGGAAATTGGTGTGTATGTAGCTACAGCGGCCTACATTTGTCCAAGAATCGTCCGTTTGTTGGGGAAACCTTCAAATGTTCTTAAATTCTCGACAAAAGTTTCTTCTAGTATCCATTTCGACTTGTTGCAAGGGCTTTTGTTCTGCCTCAATTTCTTAATCTTAAAGTTGCATATGAAGGGCAACGGACCTCAAGTTTTCAATAGTGTTGGACAATGCCTATCATAAAGAATTTATGAACCAAGCGGCGACACAAAACAAACCTAATGTAGCAGATGCCCATAACCATGTACGTATTAAAATTCAGGAAAAAGCTCTACTAGATTCATTTTGCTGTCTCCGGCATAGAAACTCCAATTCATATCGTCTAGACAACCTAGGTGCATAAAAACATAATACTCAAACGAATTGAGGTAAGCGTCTCTCCAAATTCTCTCAATGAATGAAATTTAGCACACTAAATTTTGAGTATTATGTACCGAAATCAAGTTGTGTCAATCATACTATGCATATGGTATGCTTTCAAGATGCAAAAAAGGCCATGTAGGTAACAACATGGCCGTTCAGAAACAACCTTCTATCAGCAAAATCTTTTAAGGTGTAATATTTCACCCATGTTTTATCATAAATCTTACTACATGCGATCAAAAAATAATTAGATTCTAAAAAACCAAAAAAGATAGAAAAAATCTAGAAACAAAATCAGTATTTCATCCGCATCTACTCGGATTTAATTAATATCTTCGTTTGTATGGATTTAGGGGCTCCCGGCAATTAACCAACATTAAAACCATCAAAGTAAGAAATGTGAGATGGAATCAGTAGACAAAGCGGGATTAACAGCCCGTCATCTGTGGAATCATCCCTACGGTTGTCTGGCCGCTGCCTAATTACCTCACCAGCTTCCAAAAAGCAAAATTTTCTGCTCTTGAAAAGAAAGTGAAGTAACAAGGCTTTCTCTATTGCACGGTTGTTAAATGAGAAAACTAAACAAAAAATGCTTCCCCATAACAGAAACAACACATGCCTATATATATAAAAAAAAGTCTTGTAAAAAAATCAAATCAATGCAAAAGCTAAAATATAATATAAATTTGACATGCGAGCTCATATCAAGTGTAAAAATTAAAAGGTCTGTCATTGTGGAAAACTCAGAAAGAAAGAATGGCTAAAAAAGAGGGAAAGGAGAAATTGAAGAGAAACCAAAGCCTGACTCTCAGAGTGGCGGCCTCTTCTTCTTTTGTGCTTAGCTATTTCCATCTTTTTTTAACCTTCAAATCCGAATGGGTTTTGTTGAAGATCCCACTTAAGCCCCCTCTCATTATAATCATAACCCATATATGCTTATAAATAGACCTGTCGATTCAAAAAAAATTGTACTCTTAACCTAGGGTTTTGCTACAGTTGCTTTTGGTGGCGGCTGGAGATGGGAAATGGTGTGAGATGGGATAGGCATTTCTCTTTTTTCAGTTTTTTATAGCTGCAGGTCCGGTCCCTAGGGTTTCACAAGGCTTAAAGCCCACTGTTTTATAACTGAGGCTCTATGGGCTTTTGGCCCGACTTCCCACTCTTGGATGAGGAACCAGCCGATATACAACAGCCCCACATCATGGCTCGAGCAGGTGGCAAAACAAATCAGGCTTGCTGCTAAGCACTATTTCCCACTTTACAATCTTGAGTTCCAATCAAAAGAGAGGTTACATTACATGAATTTGGTGTTATTTAGAATTACGTTCTAAACAGGTGTCTGATGAAAATTTATTTATTTTTGTTTAAAATTATATTTTTAGATTGTTTTAATTTAATATGCTAGTCAAAAATAATTTTTAAAATGAAAAATTATTATTTAATATATTTCAAAATAAAAATACTTTAAAAATCATCCGTTACCTTACCCTAACTATGTCGAAAATGCATGAGAGGATGCATCCGATTATGGATTGCTAACCTAAAACATAATCAAGAAGACTGTGGTCTCCATGTGCCAAAGGTGAGAAGCATATTCTCACAGTTAAAACCTACGAGGAAACGGGGAAGATGATAAACGAGATACATGACCAATTTCTTTCTCTGTTCAGCAGATTTCTATGAGGATCCCATCACGTGGGACTAACGTGGTTACATTGGGGTCTATGATGCTGCATTCTGAAGGAAAATGTGAAGCACTACTAGAATACAGATGATTTAGCTGGTTGTAGACATAAAAGTGTCACTACATCTAGATAGTTTCAAAGCTGTTTTTTAGTACCCAAATCCTTCTGCTTTAGCTTATCGACAATACATGAAACAAACTGTAAAAACCTTTCTTTACCTCTGTCGATATCTTAGATATTATCCACAGCAAAGATAGCGTCTTTTTGGAAGTGACTGCCCATGCAATGGCCAACAAAGAAGCAGCTAATGCAGCGACCACATCTATAGCCGTTTTACCCTTTCATTTGTGCAGAAGAAGTTTTCGCAACATCACCTGCAAGCAGTATCGATTTATCTTTGACTAATTAGTGACAGGTTACCGAAAGGAACCAGTATAATTTTGGCTACCCGCAGTTGAAAAGAAACTGCAAACAGTTTAATCCATCGTCTCACTGTTTGAATCTAAAAAGATAATCTTGTCGATTAGCTTTGCAATGAGCTAGAAAATAGATTGTGCTTTAGAATTAGAAGTGTTAATTGAAACGTATAAACTTACAACAGAAGAACAGGTAAAAACATCTGTACTTTCTTTTACGTTTATGACTCTTCATTTGCTTGATCACATACTGAATGATTTCTTTCATGGTGGCTCTCCTTCCTTCCCTTTAAGTTCCAGACTTCAGGGACTGCATACCTCCCACTTGGATTGTACGTCCTCGTTCAATTCCAGTAATGCATTTGTTAAGATAGCGTTCAACTTCTCCATATTCATTTCTCAACCCTTTCAACTTTTCGTCATTATCGTCTAATATTTCCTGCATTTCTCGGCAATCAATATCCAAATAGAGTTATGCAAAAAGTAATAAGTACAATTTCTACATTCTGATTGGTTCAAGCAGAGTGTAAAGATGCAGTAGAGCACAAATTAAGACAGCGTTTGGTATTTTGTATTTTGGTAAAGTTTAGTTTTCAAAATAATGTTTTTTTTTATTTTTAAAATTTTATTTTTAATATTAGCACATCAGAATAATTTAAAAAAAAATTAAACAAATTTTTTTTTTCATAACGCTACCTAAATAATAGAAGCACGAGGTGTAAAGATGTACTTGCAGTTGGCCTTTAACAACTGCTTTCTTAAATGGATGCCAGTGTGGATCTTTCACACTTTCTTCCCATGATGAACATAGTTTAGCAGATATGTCTGCCGTGTCTTCGTTGGGGAATTTAAGCAAGCATGTCTCTTCAAAAGCTTTGCGATCAACTCCCCCCATTCGTTTGATTCCAAGTGTTGTTCTTCTGTTCAACATATCTTGCAAGCCCAGTGTGGCCAAAATCAGGAAAAGTTGTATTTCAAGAGCTTGTAATGGCTAGCAGTAGAATATTAACGAAGATGTTCTGCAGCCTTATTAAAATTGGCAAATATAAGGGCAAGAAATGCAGACAGATGAAAAGCCATACCCTGATGGATTCTTTGCGAGCATCCTGCAGCTCTTTGTTACTCGTAGACTCCTTAGCTATCAAAGTGTGATTAAGGCTTTCCATATATTGCAAATGCATCTTCCTTTTCCCTTAAATCTTTTCTCAGAGCATCAATCTCAGTATATGAATAGCTTGAACTCTCTTTTGAATTTTGAGTTTGCAAGGTTTCTTTCAACTGCATTGTCATAGTTTAAGTAAAAACTCATTGAGATTTGAAATAAAGCAACAATAGGAAATGCACGAGGGGCTTAACCATCTCTGAGGTACTTTATGGGCAAGTTATAGTATACTGACCTTCTTTATATCATACACTAAAGTTTTAGCATAGTTTTAAAATGCAACCCGACCCGAGACTAGAACCAGACCGGGTTGATGGAAAAACCTGTCAGGGAAAGTTTCCATGTCATTCTGGACCTTGCATTCCTCCAGTACTTTGGTAAGCTGCTCAAGCTCTCTTTTGACATTCCATTTTATACCGACACTCCTCCGGTTCTATGGTTAGATGCCCAATCTCTCTCTTTTGGCATTCCATTTTATTCCTCTCTATCAAGAAAACTAATCTTGTAGTAAAATATTAACAAACACCAAGTCAAGCCATGTGCCCAAAACTGACGTTTCATCCTCTTATGCTTAAATTAGCACTCAATTACATATTTTATTTTAATAAAAGATTGAATTAAAAGATAAAGAACTAGAATATAAAGGACGGGCAAAATAGATATAAATCAATTTGAAAAATAAAATGATTTCAACGGTACTGATAAAAAAACCCCTGCAAATCTTAGAGGAAAGCATGCACCATCACATCGTGGTGACCTTCCCCACACCATTCACTTTTCCTTTTAGTCCCTAATCTGGCTAAAATTAAGTCGAAGTTTCATTTAAGTTTTAATTTGATTCCTGAAGTTTATATTATTTTGAATTATTATATTTGAATTTTATTTTACCAAATCGAGTAGAATAAATGTCAGATTTATTTCCTTACACTACAAGAAACTCTATATCAAGTCAACCAAAATAAAATACAAAGTTCAACCCTAAATCATCTTAATGCAAAGATATCAGTATGAAAAAAAAATAGTGAAAAAAAAAGAAGAGAAACTCACAACGCAATAATAAAATCCACAATACACAGTGAGTAAGGTTATAGTTATTTCACAAGCTATTTTAGATTTATTTTTTAATTAATTTTCTATTTAACAGGAGAATAATTTTTGGAGGTGTAAAGCGTGTTTTGCGTGCCAATTCAATCCATATTTGTCATATCATTTTACAAAACATTTTACGTTTAATAAGATGGTATCATGCCATTTTGGCCCACCTGCTGCTAGCTCATGCTCATGCTCATTGCTTCCATGATATTCTATGATATAGTTTTTTTCTAATTAATTGTATTAAAAAATATTAAGAAAACTTAACTATCTCATATTTATTGATAAATTAAATGTGCATTTGTGCTATGAGCAGCATGGGTTTGGTTAAAAGATTCATGGATGGCGAGTAAATAAAAAAAAAAAACTTGTAATTTTCTTTGAGAGTATACTGAAATAAGCAAATTTTGTTCTTGTAAAATTCATGTTATTTCCGAAGTTGACCTGCCAGTAAACCCGAGACCTGTCCGCATGTTTGTCTGGGAGAGTGCATAAAAAATATATTTTTTATTTTTTAAAATTTATTTTTAACACTCAATCTAAAATCATAAAAATTAATTAATTAAAATTAAAAATTAAAAATTTTAAAATGCCAAACTATCGTACTGCGCTCGTGCTGTCTAGAGGCCGGCCAACCCTGTTTCACACCTCTGGTCTTATTGCAAATTTATTCAAGCAGCGAGATCGATCATGGAAATGGAAATTTTTAAACTATAGAAGCCGTAGAGGAGCATTTTGAACTCTAATATTCTAGAGGTAATATACAGTTTGGACTTGTTCACGTTTACTGTAAACAAAAGTAATTCAAAACCCCAGGCCCAACCAACTACAGCTGCCCATATAATTTTTTTAGTACAAGAAATCTTTAAGCATTTGACAGAGAATGAAAAATTGCATGTAATTTATCCAGATTTACCTTTGTAGAGATTTCTGGGTTCAAGCATACTTCTACACGTGTTCTTGTCTCGTGACCAAGTTTGATCTCATGTATAAAATGATAAGTAAAACTCAATTTGAATAATCTCAGCTAAATCATGATTCAAACATTCTAAATTGGCCAAATTGATGAAAAGACAATTTGCAAAGATGACTGCTCGTGGTCATTATGCTAAGAAATTATTGCCTATTAAAGAGTTCTTAAAATACAATTTCAGCAATCAAAGGATGTCTGCTGTTTTGCTGCATCTGCAGGAACAAAACTCACAAGCACATACAAGGTTAGAAGAATGTGACCACTACTATCCTACCTTCAGAAAACTGTAAGGTGTATGCCTTACAGCAAACACTGAGGGAATGGACACCTGAAAATGCACATTCTACTTTTTGAAGACCAGGAGGGTCAAACTTGAGTCCACATCTTTATGAAAATTGTCCGACACCAATTCCGCATGTTAGCACATGACAGTTTATTCTGAGCAAGACATCCAATGAGAGCGGAAAACCAAGTTCAATATGTTACACAGAATAGGTATCTCGTACCTTAAACCAGCCAATCACTTGGCAGATTGATTTATTTCCTGGTTGCCGGATAACAGGTCTTCCAGTTTTGGGCTCGTCGCTCCATCTCGGCAGTTGATTAGGTCTTTCCTGTACATACCAACAATGTTTCTAGAATAAAACTAATGCCAAAATAGGAAGCTAAGAAAAGAGTATCATGACCATTGCGTTCAAACCCTATTAATGACCTTAAGGGGTGCCTAGTCATTAAAGCTAGATAACCGACACAAATGCAGCATGCACAACTGGTTTGAATTCCTTTTAAATGGTTACCCACATCTTTGCTTGTAGTTTTTTTAAAAACAAAAGGATAGATAATTTTCAATCAGTGAGCATTCCTGCAGGATGAGCTCTGAAAAACATCTCATTCTCTAAATGCCAAATTCCAGTGCTTCCTTTTTTCCTCAGATGCATTACAATCAACATGAGAGATGAGACAACAAGGACATTATTCAGTTGAGACAGGAGTGAAACATGAAACAGAATGTACCAACCTTCAACCTTCTCTCTTGCGCTTAAGTGCTTTCCATCTGCTCAATAAAAATGAGACTCCCTCTCCCAGGGTAGCCTTTTTCCCTTCTTTGTAGTTCCACAACTCTGAGATAATATATCTGCCACTGGGGTTGTATTCATTTACCTGAATTAAGGATGTCGTCACAGACATGCAAGCTTCATCACCCATCTCATCCCTCAGGCGGCTTAATTTTTCATCTTCTTCATCAATTATTTCCTGAACCAACAATTAAAATTTAGCCATTCATTGTGAAAGGAAGCAACGATCAAGGTGCAGCATACTTGGCGAAGGGATGGGAAAAACCACAATGAGAAAGAAAAAAGAAAATATCAGAATAAAATTATTCGTACATAAATTCAATTCTTCAAATGTAAATACTACAAGGAAACTTTTTAGCATCTCTTGGATTTCTTGATATTTAAAATAGTTTGACAAATCAAATTGACCCGATTAACACATTGACATGGCCGCTTACTTTTAAGACAGAAAGCAGACATTCATACACCATTCAAGAAAAGTGCAAGCTCGTCATAGATGGTGAAGGAAAAATTCAGAGGAAAATTCTGAAACGAGACCACATTGAAAGAAAATCTGTTCAACAAAGAGGAAACTCAATTGCTGAAATTAGATTAGTCCTAGTTCACTATATAGAAGTATACAAAAGGGAAATGGTGCCAAGTTGTAGAGAATGTAAACTGTAGGCCCACAAGAAATATATCCTACCATGCTTGCCAAGCTTGTTTCTTGCATTGGAAACATAAAATGCATCGAAATATGCAACATTGCTCAATATGCAGCACAAATAAATGCCAATTAGGAAGACACACCTGATGTTTCCCATCAACCATAACAACTTTGAAAGGATGCCAATCTGGATCTTTAAGATATTCCTCCCACAATGAGCAAATTTCTGAAGCTCTATCCTCTGCTTCTTCATTGTTATATTTTCTCTTCATTGCTTCAAGAAATGGTTTACTATCAAGTTCTCCCATTCTCTTTACACCAATATGAGCTCGACTTGATATTTCTTTCAAGCCCTGCCAAAAAGGGGATTGGTGATATCTAACAACCAAGAGATAGGAACAAGTACAATGAATGAGAGAGCTTCAAAAAATATCCGCTAGGCATTTAAATAATGAATAGAATTGTGTGATCAACATGCTGGAAAATAGAAATTGCTCATAATGAGTAACATTTTGCATTGTCAAATGATGAAGTTCAATATTAACTGAAACAAATCAAATTAGAAAGAAAAGAACCAATGCCAGCAACCAAAGGGTGCCAATCCTTAATTGATAATTAAACAACTCATCATCATCATGGATTTTTAGCACTACCAACCACATGAGGGAAGACGAGAATATTCTTGACCACTCCATTCCATCCCAGGATATTTCATCATCTACAATCCCCTAAACAACTATATGGGTTGAATAGCGTCATCATAATGAAATGGAATATGGACCACGCCAAATTATGTTGTCACAGCTGAGAACAAAATATTCCTAGATGTATGATTGTGAAAATAGCTTGTCTTCTCAGTTAAGAATGAAAAGTCATGGACTTCAGTAAACTTGGAAGAGTAGAAACTACTAACATTAATTAGTTCTTTGCGGGCATCCTGAAGCTCGTCATTGCTCTTGCGTTCCCTTACAATAAGAGTTTGGTTAAGAGCTTCTAAATCATTGAGTTCTCCTTCCTTTTCTCTCAAATTCTTTATTATCGCATCCATCTTTCTCAGAACTTCTACATCACCATCATCCTCCATGTGCTTCATCACATTTAATGCGCCTCTGAGCCGCTCTATTTCCAACTCCAATGCTTGTTTTGCATCCAGTTGCTTTTCCAGTCTAATGATTCTATTGTGAAGTTCCTCTTTTTGTCTCTGAATGGCATCGAAAATCAAAGGCATAACTTCAACATGTCGTGTTATCAACATTGATAAAGATATGCTCTGCTATTTATCAAAGTACGCAAAAGAATAAACCAACCTTCTGATCTTCAGCTAGTTTTAAGACATCCTCATCAGCCTTTTGTTGCTCCAAAGCAGCTAACTCAAGTGAGCTGTTTCTAACTGCATTCTGAAATAACAAAAAAAAAAGGCAGACATGGCAAACTTGTCGAATATTTGAGCAGATAATATCATAAGAAACACTTCAACTGATGCTAAAATAACAAATATAGTTATTGTGTGAAACAGCCTATTGTAATAAATTACACCGGAGAATGCATAATACATTTGGACTATTAAGCTAGGGATCTAAGTACATTAACATAATCAGAAATGCCCCTCGAACAAACAAGAGATAGGGAAACACTATGCACAGAGTCCATCTAGTAGAGTTGCAGAAAACAATCGTTTGAAAATCATACCTTGTGAGTGGAAAGGAAAAGATTTATTTTTCTCTAAAGCATTTATTGAACAGAGACAATGGATAGAACCATGGAATCCCAAAAATATGACCCCTTGAGGAAAAAGGATATAATCACCTCCAACTCCAAAGCACACAAAATCATTTAGAAAACAGCGAGGATGCTTCAATCAATCAGCACTAAAGAACACTGCATGTGAAGTAACAGGTTGAAGTGAACTCTAGTATAAAAAGAGAATAGTTTTCAAATTCTTTGGGGGGGGGGGGGGGGGGGCAGGACTTTAGTTAACTGTGACAACATGTTTTTCCATTCAAGCTCTGATAATATCATTAACAGAATGCAGTGTAAGCAAGATCGATCATTTTATCTGCTCTTCCTCTTCAACGAAACGATGAAATCAGGTCCGCAATAATAAATAGTTGACACCATTTACCTTCTATTTTCTCCTATTTATGATTTTAAGTTATTGGTTTCACCTCTTCAATGTTCATGCCAGAACATGAGAACATGCATACAAGTCATTCCACTCAAGCACCAAGGAGCGCACCTTTTCAATCTCTTCAGAAAGAGTTCGTCTGTCACTTTCATTTTTGGCTTCACGCTTCTCCAATTCTGATCCTCGCATCTCAAGCTCTTTTTTGTGAGATTCTAGTTGCAACTTAATCTTTTCATGGTCATTCAATATCTTCTGAAAGTGATCCCTTGCACCCGTTTGAATTTTTCTTATCTCTGCAAATGATCATATGCATGCAGCATGAATCAATTTGTATACAGCAGCATGGTACCAGAAAGAAATAAGCAACTATTTCCTGCGGATTGTGCACATGAACGAGTATAACAGCTTAAAACCTAAATTATTACTCAAGAAAAAGTTGTATTACTTTTTACAAAGTAGAGAAAATATTGCCTTAAGTGGTATAACAGAACACACCTTCATTATAAGCATGAAGAAGCTTCTCTTTTTCTTGAACCAACTTGTTGAGGGAGGCTGAAGTCTCTGAACATCTCAACTCCATCTCTTTCAAGTACCTATTCTTGGTCTCAATAACATTTGTGAGATTGAATACAAGCTTGTCCTGTTTTCGGGCTTCTTCCTCTATGAGATCAGAAATTGTTCTAACGTCACCAATTTTTCTTAGGTGTTCTCCAATAATATTGTTCGAATTATAATCATCAGCACGTGCAACCCAACAATAGATACCAGATTTTTCCCCACTACTAGCAAACCATTCCTTTTTCCCTTGTTGATCTGCCTCATAAGCCTTTTCAAATGAAATGGCATTGTGCAAACCAGGCCAGTCTTTGTTGAATTCCACAACGGCAGTTCCTGAATGACCACGAAAATTCCACAGAGGATGAACTCTTGTCGGGTTAAACCCTCTACTTTTCAACTCATCCCTGAATTTAGACCCACTTTCTCCAACAAATCGCCCATCCTCAGCCCTCCTAGTAGGTAGGTTAACCGCAATACCTGTCCAGGGCCACACAAACTTGTCGTTCTGACTGCAACTACTAAGATTTTCAGTCTTGCCTGCTGGTTTTGATGAACTGCCTGCAGCTGCTAGATCCTTTTCCAAGTACTTAACTAATGCGAGGTGATCAGCCTTCTCCTTGGCAGTCCTTTTCTCTGACAAACTCTTTCCCACCCCATTAGCATGCTGGAGGAGGTCCTGGTATACGTAATCACGCTTTCTCTTCTTGGTGGGGCAGTACGGACAAGTAAAAGTCTCATCTGAAATTTTCACTTGATGATTTCCATTCTTCAGTTCTTCATAAGATTTATCTTCACAGTTATCCATTTCAGATTGGCTTACATCCATTTTCTCCACATGGCTACAATCACTATGAGGATCAGTCTCACCCACAGGTTTTGATGTTCTGCCTGCAGCTGTTAAATCCTTTTCCAAATACTTCACCAGTGCCAGGTGATTAGCCTTCTCCTTGGTACTTCTTTTCTGTGACCTACTCTTGCCTACCCCCGAAGCATGCTGCAAGAGGTCCTTGTAAAGGTAAGCTTGCCTTTTCTTCTGGGGGCAGAAGGGGCAAGCAAAAGTCTCATCAGAAATCTTCACTCGGAGCTTCCCGTCCTTCAGTTCTTCATATGCTTCATTTTCATACTCATCCATTTCAGAATCAGATCCGCTTGCATCAATCTCCTCGTCTGAACTGTGTTCCATTGAGCTTCGCACTTGGATGTATCAAATGAGTACCTGGGTGCAAGGAAATGTTAAGAAATACCCATAATGTGAATAGAATCTTTTTCTTACTCTTAACAGCAGAAAGCTGGACAAAGATACAAAACGATATCATAAATATCATCAACACATGCCCAAGCAGAAATTCAAAAGCCCAAATGTAAAATGAGTGAAAAAAAAATTATACATGCAAGACATCATATGGCAAGATGTCAATTTGTCAAATAACTTTTAATAAAAAAATTGTAATAGTCAAATAATCACAGAAATTACTCGTAATTAAACTCCGTTTGCTTAACAGGGAAAAAAATGTGAAAGAAAAAACAACATAAATTAAAGCACTAAAAATTAGATACAAACAGGAAAAAAATGGCAAAGTGCATTTTATTTCCTTAAATTCCAAACAATTTTCTCTTATACATAAACTTTCCCAGGAACCGAACAGAGCTCGGGATAAAACAACGCAGGCTAAAACAGTTTTTTAAGGACACGGAATCTATAACAACTGTATCTCAATCACCGTGAATAAACATAAAACATGGATAATCAGCAGATCAGTGAAAAGAAACTCTGGGATTAATATTTAATAAAAAAACACTGGTAAACACTAAAACCAAATCAAACACCAAAATGATAACACATTTATGGTGCATGTGAAAAAAATTGTAAAGAATTAAGTAAGAGTGAACGCTAGGAAAATAACGTAATGGAAGCTGGGGAACCATTACCTGTGCAAGATCAGAGCTCGAAATGGTGAGATTTTGTGAGTTTTTAGTTAAATTCCACGAACAATGAGTGTTTTAAAGGAGATGGATTTGGGTTTTTGAGTGGAGCTTTTGAGGAAGAAATGACAAGTGTGTGTTTCGGTTAGGACTTGAGTTTCGTCCTAGCGCGAGTGGAGTTTGTCTGTTAAGGCGCGTGATGAGGGCAGATATGGGAAAGCGAGTTTTTTTCTCGTTTTTTTCTTTTAACAGTGTTAGCTAGTGAGTTGGGTTAGTTAGTGGACCATTCCATTTTATTTTTTTATTTTTCTCGGAATTATACAGTGAATTGGATTAGGAAGTGACACGGTTATTGGAACTAGCTTCGGTCTTAGGTTTGTCAGTAAATTTTAAAATAATATTGTTTTGAATAAAAAAAATTATTCATATATTTAATTGAGTCAATTAAATTTTATCAGTTCAGTCCAGATTTATCTGTGTCAGTCACCAATCTAATTTAAAATAAAATTCAATTCAAATTACATTTTAAATCGATCTTGACCATGCAAATAACAGGATTTAATAGATGATGAATGGACAATTTCGTTTTATGATCATAGCAGTCTTTGTTATGTTATTGTTTACTTTCGAGGTTGGGTGAGAAAAATATAGTGTGAATGTTTTGTTGGTTTTTAGCACCGTAGCAAGAGAATTCCCGCTTTGGTTGCTATTGAGATATTGACATGCACTAAAATAACGTTGAGAAAACATTTAAGTGTTGTTAATTTAAAAAAAAATAAAGAAATATTTGAATGTAACTTAGATAAATTAATAGGTTTAAATACAATCTGAATAACCGGTAAAAATATAATTTGATTTTAAAAAAAATTTAAGGCAGTATTTCTTCTCAAAAATATTAATATGCCACCATATAAGATTGATTCGGGTTAATTTAGGTTAACATATCAATTTCACAGCTTTAATTATAAAATCGTGATAACTCTTTATAAAGCAAGTCAAGACAAATTATGAAGTTAAGTTCTCAGTCAACTTAATACTGAATAATAAAATTAAAAAAAAAATATGAGTTAATCTACCACGTTCATATCTTGGTTCCTAAGATTATAATAATCTCACAAAAAATAAATTAAAAAAATTATAAAATTTAATTTTCAATTAGTTGTTGAAATATAAAACTGGAAAACAAATCAATAAAAAAATGACGTCAAAAATGTCCCAAATCAACTTAAATTAACCTGTCAGACTCATGATCTAAATTATAAGATTATGATAACATCATATAAACCAAACTAAAAAAATGACTTAGGTCAACCCGGTTATTTTACCGAACCCGTGACTTGGGTTATGAAATTGGAACACCCCCTATAAAGCAATTCATGATAAATTATAAAGCACAATTCTTAATCAAAAGTCTGAAAAAAAAAATAAACACGGTAAAATGACCAGAGTCAACCAATATTAACCTGTAAAACTCATGATTCAAGTCATGAGATTATGATAGCCTAATAAAATATAAATAAAAAAAAATCAAGAGACTTGGTTTATAATTAACATAATATTGATGAGTGAAATCAACAAAAAATACTAGTTTTTTTAAATAAAAAAATTGAGCTGATCAAGTTAACTTGATAAACTTGCAACACGGATCATAAAATCAAAATAGCTAAAAAAACAAACCACGATAAATAATAAAACTTAATATATAATAAACTAAATTTTAAATGATAAAATTAAAAAAAACATATATATTTTTTTTAAAAAAAACTCTTTTATAATAAGTAGTGTTTTGTAAAGTGGTGAATAGTAAAATCACCGACTCTTGTCTAAATTCTAACCGTGGTTGATGCATTTGGGTTGTGTTTAAATGAATGATGGATTTCAGGCAGTACTGGAAGAGATGGATATGCAATCTAGATATGCTAATCATGAACTTGGTGAATTATCCATTGATTTTATGTGATTTTTACCACTAGCTTTTTCTCGTTAAAATACTGAATTATTTTTAATCTATTTACCTTTTAACCTGACACTGTAGAAATATAAAACTTGTCAAAGGGGTTCGTGTTTTTAAATTTCAATACATTAACTTACCTTGTTGAGTAAATTCAGTCTGGAAAATTCAATACATTAACTTACATTAAATTGCCGACTAGTCAAATGATTATTTTAGATATTTAAAAATATAATAATGATTATTTTAAAAAATATTTTTTATTTAAAAAAATATTTTTAATATTAACATATCAAAATAATATAAAACATCAAAAAAATTAACTTAAAGTAAAAAAATAAAAAATATATTTTAAAAAAAATATTTTTGAAACATAAAAACAAATAAATACTTTATACCAGTGGATAGGGCATAGCCTCTTTTTTTTCATTTTCAAGCTGGTTTTCTAGATTCATGCTCCAGGGAAATTACTTCCACACCCAGGGGCATATTTATAAAATTTTATCCAGGGTGCCGTAGTAAAAATTATAAGATTGAAGAATAAATATTTTATTTTCAGAGGGGCTGAATACATAATTATCATGAAAAATTTAGAAACTTAAAGACTAAAATCAAGATATTTTAAAATTTTGGACTGCCGAGCTCCTTCCAAGCATAACTCAGGTCCGCCCCTGTCCCCTCTGTTATTTTTTCGTGTAATGACTTCTATTACCCTCCTCGATATGTTTTTACCTACTTGAAAGTGAAAACTCTAATTCCAAACCCTTTTTATAACCAATGTGCTGGTTTAAATCTGGTTTAGCTATATCGCTACAAATGTTGTTCTTGACAGCTTTATATGCTCTTTTTTGTCATTGATTTAAAACTTTTGTAAGTGTCAAGATTGACCGAGTTACTGAATGCATGAAATCTGCAACATCTGCTACCAACTTGCATATTGTTTTTTTTTTAATTAGCATAGTAAATTAAAAAAAATTAATGAATTGTTATAAGTTGAAAGATTTAACGAAATAATATAGTTTTACCATGCCATGCTAATTTTAAAGAGCAACATAATCAAACTCTAATATTTTGCCTCGATTGTTTGACCGGTTGGATCCAATTGTATTAACCGATCATCCGTTTTACATAAAAACCATCATTTTATAAAGTTTTTCTTCAAAACATATTTCATGAGTTAAAATATATATCCTTATCCAACTTATTAACCAAAAATAAACTATAAATAAAATCTCAAAAACTAATAGTCCACGTAATAGTGGGTGATTCTGAATAGTTAGGTGCAAGTATATCATAACCAAATGAGGATGTGCTCCAAACAAATTATGTGGATGTCTTAGCATATATATTTATGGATTAATGGGATAAATCTAGATCCAAAAGGAGATCTGGTCGCGTCAAACCAGAATAACGGCTCAAAAGAACCATGATTCTTGACCCGACCATTTGATTGGGCTCAGATATTTACAAAAGTTTCTGGAGATCGTTCTCCTTATAGTAGCCATCTGTCTTACTATGTGAACCATCAGATCTCTAGATACTAAAAATCTCATTGAGGCCCCTTGATTTTGGCAATTTTAAAATTTTCTTTGTTATTTTCAAAATCGGTTGACCAGTTTCACTGACTATTATGAATCGATTGACATAGAAGATTGGAGTTTGACTATGTCACGCTTCTGAAGTATGACATAGTCAAACTATGTTATTTCACCAAATCTTTTTTATTATATGTCAATTCACTATTTTTTTTTTAATTTACTGTATTAATTTTCCAATTTATCCTTGTATGTCATGAAATATACTTAAAAATATTGCAGCATTCTCAACTTTTTTTATGCAGAATTTTTAAAAATGATATAAAATAAGTATATTTTAATTTGAATATATTTAAATAAAAACCATGCTAAATAAGATCATATTGATAATAATAGAATAAAAATAACAAAAACAAGGAAGCGGAAGTACCACCATTTCTTTTGAAAATCGTTTTGATTCTGGCATGTTTAGCACTGCAGTAATAATTGTTTTTCAAAGTATTTTTTATTTAGAAATATATTTAAAGTAATATATTTTTTATTTTTAAAATTTACTTTTTATACTAGCATATCAAAATGATAAAAAAACATAAAAAATTATTTTAAAACAAAAAATAATTTATTTAAAAACAGCATCTCTGCTTCAAAAATAAACAAGTTCTTTTTTCCTTACGGAAGAGACCCGTATCGGAGTTGAAGTTTAGGGTATCCTCACAAACGGAGTTGACCGAAAACAAACATTTCATATTTCTAAAACAAAATACAAAGCAATCAAGGTTAATTATATATAAAACATGTAATCTTTCCACCAAAAAAACAAAATAATCAAGGTTAATTATATATAAACATGCTGTTTATCTAGAAAAATAAGTAATATAACTCTAACACGAAGCATCACACTAAATGAATTCCTTTTCACCCAATAAAACAATATCTCAATCATAATTTCAGTATAAAGTCAAACTAATTTTTACATGTCAAAGTTTTTTTTTTTTTTTTTTTGCAAGAACAACAAAATAGGGGAATAAAGAAATATCGGTTCCATGTGTCAAGTTTTGTTAATTTTATTCAATAACAGTTATCCTAACACTTTGTTCCCCTTTTCTTGGATAAAGGGAATTATTAGATACTTCCATTAGATTATTCCACCATCCATAGTATAAACCCTAAAATGATAATTTCAACGATGTAATTTAACTAGTTAGGTTCTAAATTTACTTTTTAAAAATTATTAATTTAAATTTTATAAATTTTATGATCAAAACTTATATAATTATTAATTTTAGAGCATGTAAAATTAATTTTTTAAAAAAATAATTATAAATAAAATACACTTTTATGTGGTGGTGGGAATACGGAGGTTCGTTCTGGGTGTGGTGTTGTTTCAAAGAAAATAGATTGGAGTTTTTTTTTCCTGGGTTGGTGGTCCGTGTTAGACGCATGATTTACTGTGTGGGGAATACGCGCTTGAAAAACACGAGGTTAACTTTGCAACTACAGCAGCTAAACAGTTGACATGATCTGTCATTGCATTTTACAGAGGAGGGCCCAGAAAAAAAAATTGTTTAGATTAGAATAACAAAAGATAATAGCAGGAGCACTGAGTCACTGGCCAGTGTCCATTAGAAGGAAAAAAAGCTAATAGTAGCAGCTCACTAGCCAGCGGTGAAATTCGAGGTCTGTTTGGTTAGTTAGTGCTTGAATGTATTTTTTTTTTTTTTTGAGTAGAAGTTATTTTTCAAATGTATTTTAAAAAAAAATGTATGAAAATATTTTTAAAAATTTTATTTTTAAATTAACTTATCAAAGTAATAAAAAAATTAATTTTAATAAATTTTTAAAAAAATCATAAAACACGGTTTTAACAGAAAAAACAAACAACTCATTAAGCCTTAACTTATTAATACTTATTTTTAAATGTGATAAATGTTACGTTTGAACCTTTCTATTTATAAATATATTAAAATTTATTTATTTATTTATTTAAATTAATTTTTATATAGAAAATGAAGAAAATTCAAGAATATTAAAAAAAAAAACAAGAAAAATTTCTAAATTTGGGGCAAGCGGCGAAACCAAACACGCCCTTATTTGACACTCGGGCCCACCGTAAACTCGGAAATGAAAGGGCAGTGACAGCGTACGTTCGTATTTGTTTGGACTGTAGTGACCAATGAGGGAGCAGGCCTGGCCTCTTTTCCCTACTTGGACAGTCAACGATCTTGGATGACGAGTTTGACCTCGGAACAGTACTATTTGGATTTCCCCTTTTTCTTTTCTTCTTTTTTATCGTACCGTGAGGATTAGAATTTACAATGGCTGTGATCAAATTTACTGGAACTTTTATCATTTTACCAGTAATTTCATCTATACAGTTTCATTGGTAGTGAAACCTTTATTTATAAACCAGATTTTAAAAGCTTAGAGTCATAGATTGGGTAGCGTGCATCTTTAAAATTGTTTTTTTTTTTAATATTGATCCATGCTTAAGTAAAAGCTGACCTGGAAGTGTAGTTTACTATTAAAGTCGAAGTGTGGTTACGAATGTTTTTTAAAATATTTTTTTAATAAAATATATTAAAATAATATTTTTTTATTTTTTAAAAATTATTTTTAAAATCAACTTATCAAAAAAGTTTAAAATACATTAAAAAATTAATTTTTTAAAAATTATAATTTATACGCGTTTCCAAACACTTTTTAAATTAAAAAAAAAACATAATTACCAGGTCACGTGTAATTTCTTCTCGAAGTCGTGCAACAGCACGGCACTTGGTATGAATTTTTGGCAACAAGATCAGGCACCCTGACACTATCTTGGTTGGATACAGGAATGAAAGTTTTGGTGTGGGAATCGAGGAATCAAAACAACCTACGTTTCGGTTACTCGATTTCTTCGTTCTTTTTATTTGGTTCTTTGATATTGTTTTGTTTTGCTATCGAACTGGTGATTTGTTTTTTCACGCCTATGTGTGAAGATTTAAAAACGTCGGAGAAATATTTAGTTGCTCAGCTAACGTTTGGTTTTATAAAATAAAATTTAATTATATTAAATTGAAATAATTAGATTTTAGGGAACCGAATTTGAGGTCTGGACAAATATTATGTCATTTTTTTCTTTATAATATCAGGGACTACTTGTATGGTTAGGGGAAGATTTTATGTTTTTTTTTTCCCAGTCACTCAGCATTTTTTTTTAGATCTGATCCATTCATATTTCCTGTATTTAATATTTGATTTTATAATTTGTTTTGTTTATTTATATATAGAGTTTTCACAGCATCAAAAAAAAAATCTAACATTTAATTGATGTTTGATTTTATAAAATAAAATGTAATTTTATAGATGTAGAACAACCAATTTTAAATGATAAAAAAATAAAAATAAATATAGGGAGACAGGGTAAACGAGCATATCAATTAGGTTGGCATTTGAAGAAGGCTCGTCGCGTCTTTGATAGCCAAAAACAACCATTCGGGTGGCAATTGAAGCTTTATATCGAGTTTTGTTCACCAAAGTAGTGTATGTTGATCAATGATACCCCTCTTTTTTTTTCTTCTCTTTTCCATGTGGAATTTGTGTTGGTCCAATCAAATTTAACAAGGTGTCCTGTTATTTTTTTTTATCAATTTTTATCCTCATTTTTCTTATTATAATTTCCTGTTTTGAGTTATTTTATTTTTAATTTAATTCTTTAATATTAGATTGATTCAAAATTTATTTTATTTGTTTATTCATGTTGAGTGATCCATGCCTTTAACATCAAAGTTAATCCAAGTTGACATCAATCTTTTTTTTTTGCATTAATTTTTTTTTTTGATTTCGTTCAACACCAAATTTATTGGAAATTGGGCTTCCTGACTTTCTTTGCTTTCTTTTATACAGGGTTAACTCGGTTTTATAATTTAGGTTGCCGGGTTAACAATTTTCTTAGGTTGACTTTGGTTTTTTTATTTTTTTGGGCTTCATCCTTTAATGTTTTGTTAATTTAGAAACCAAGTTTCATAATTTTGCTTGTGTTTGTTTTATTTTGCATTCTATTAGATTGTCCTGTTCACAAGATTAAACTCGCAGGGTTTGGTAGGCTTGTTGATTTTGGTAATGTTTTTTGAGGTTTTTTTTGTTAAATATTTTTTTTTTATTTCACCCACATCTATATTCAGGTTGTTAGAAATCAAATATCATATTTTTTTATTTCTTTTATAGAGTTGTTCCAACTTCACGACATAAGTTACGAGTTTGGTATGCTATCGTTAGTTAACATAAAATATATTTTTATTTCTTCTAATTTCTATTTTTAATATTATAATATTTGAAAATTGAAGTGCTTGTATTTACTATCACCTTTTCCATACAAATTTAACTCATCTACTATCCTTATTTTTTATAATTAAATAAATTTTTATTTTTATTATTCCAGTGACCCGAGTGATGATTTTTTTTTTTACTTTCTATAACACACCAACGAAGCTTTGATATTTCTTTGACATTTTTTATTTATTTATCTGCGGCATAACGGTACAACGTGTACTACCTATCCAAAAACTAGAAATTAAAATGAAAGATATCTTTTTTAGTGTATATGTTTTTTTATATGATAAAAAATGACTCTCAACTAGAACGATGGTGATAATAATGACGAAAATTAACAATAACTGCGACAACGACTATAATGACGAAAGATAACAGTGGTTATCACGAGAAGAGTTTATAATATGATATTTGTGACGGTGGCGACACCAACGTGGATGACTCTGTTGATCTTGGTGGAAGAGGTGGCTACAGTAACAACATCAATATGGCAAAAATAACAATAGATTTTCATGAAAAATAAATAAATGTGCCGCGTCCCCTGACAATGAAAATAAATGATCATAGCAGTAATGGCACCATACAATTTTTTCAATAAAAATTAGAAGGGTATTTTCTAGTTTATATGTCAAATTGAAATTAAATTAATTTTAAATGATCTCAAATTTATCACTCTTTATATTTAAAATAAATTTAATATTTTTTCTTGAACACTAAAGTTAGAATATAAGAAACTGATGGAAAAAAATCTCCCCTGTCACCGATTTAATTCTTTTTTATGAGTGTTTGAAATTGTAATATATAATATTTTTAAAAATTATTAAAATATTTTTTTTATTTTTAATAATTCACGTAAAAATATTATAAAAAACTAAAAAAAATATTAGTTTGATATTTTTTGAATAAAAATATATATTTTAAAAAAACACAAAAATAAAACAGAAACACTCAATGCAGTTATAATATAAAAATAATAGCGAGTTATAATATAAAAATAATAATATATCTGGACTTTATGAAACGACTGTTTTTTTTTTCCCCGTTAAAAATGGGCTTCACGCTCAAGTCTATCTACAGCAAATGGCACCAAGATGAAGCATTATGGCCCACAATGAGGTCCCCACGGCCCAACAACACCCATGTAGTTCAATTCCAAAATCCAAACAAGCACTTACTCAGGCCAGGCAGGATTCATATTCTCAAACAAGTCTCCACTAAGACTCTCATCCAAACAGGCCACTTCTCCAATTCCAAACTCCGGCAAACAGACTGTCCATTCACAATCCAGTTTCACGTCTACAAGAACCAAATCACCATCTTCCTATACAATTCATAAATTTGAAGCAAAAATCCTAAGAAGACTGAAAAACACTAAAATATGTTTACACAATTTGGTGCCACTGCTGACACACTGAGCAAGGCATCGACACTCATGTTTCGGTTCGGCACCGACGCTCACTTATACGACGATCCAGAAGACGTGAACATCGCACCCTTACTCGACAGCAAATTCGACTCCGAGAAATGCGAAGCTCTTAAACGCCTCCTCGCTCTCATCGCTCAAGGCTTCGACGTTTCCAATTTCTTCCCTCAGGTCCATATAAATTACATCTATCCTCGTTCTCTAGTTTAAAAATTGTTAAAATCAATTGGAACTGAATTTTCAATGCAATCGCACTAATTATGCTTACATTTTTAAATTGCGACATGTTAATCTCTGCTTGGAAATAAGAATTTGGATATTGAATCTTTTTTGTTTTTGTTTTTTTGGAATTTTAAGTTATTAGCTCTACTTGTTTGAGTGATGAGTAGTCAATGATTCGCGTTAGATTTAGAAGAAACGAGAAATTCGATTGCTTGGGAATCTATTTCCACGATTAATTACATATTCTAGATGTAGATACTCATTTTAATTTAATTATAAACCAAAACTTCAGGGGAAAACATGAGGTTTTCTCATTTATCATTCCATTCGAAGTTTAATTTTAAAATATAAATTGTTAAAATTCTTCTTATAATAGGAGTACAATCCAAGACTCATTGCTTCTGAAATGCTGCGTGCTCTACTGTTTTACTGTGTGTTAATCGAGTAATTAGGACTGAATTTTGGCTCGAGGATTTAAATTACAATTTCAATACTCTATCAACGGAGAATATATCTTATCTCATCTGCTCTTCTTTAATCAAAGGGAATTTCAGGTTGTTAAAAATGTGGCATCTCAATCACTGGAAGTTAAGAAGCTGGTTTACTTGTACCTGCTACACTATGCTGAGAAGTACGTAAGCAATCAATTTTTATTTCTATTATGCTTCATGCTTCTCACATCTGAGGATATAAATTGAACTTATGCAACAATAAACAACCACGTAAGGTGGACAGTGCATTTTGGCATTACTTCAATTTTATTTTCAGGCGTCCAAATGAAGCATTGCTATCAATCAATTCCTTCCAAAAGGACCTGGGAGATTCAAATCCATTGGTGAGAGCATGGGCATTGCGTACTATGGCTGGAATTCGCTTACATGTAATAGCACCACTTGTTCTGGTGGCTGTGGGAAAATGTGCCAAGGATATGGCTGTTTATGTGAGAAAATGTGCTGCCAATGCTCTTCCTAAGTTGCATGATTTGTACCTCGAGGAAAATTCCTCTACGATTGAAGAGGTTTGTGTTTATTAATTTCGAATTCTTCCGTGACATCGCTCTTTTATCCGTGTAGTAAAATGTGTAGGAAATTCATTTAATTTGTAAATTGGGAGCTTGTAATTTATCTCAGCCATGGAGGTGCTACATATTACCATTATGTTTAGTTGATGAGTTCATAGTTTTCTGTTTTATGCAGATTGTTGGAACATTGTTAAGCGACAGTTCACCTGGAGTAGTTGGAGCTGCTGCTGCGGCGTTTACTTCTGTGTGTCCAAATAATTATTCTTTGATTGGGAGAAAATATAGAAGGTTATGTGAGATTCTTCCCGATGTGGAAGAGTGGGGTCAGATAGTATTGATTGGAATACTTTTGCGCTATGCCATAGCAAGGCATGGCCTTGTGAAAGAATCCATAATGTTCTCTTTACATGGAAGAGAAAGATCCCATTCTGAAAAGGATGATTCAGATGATGACTTTGCATTTAAAAATGATGTCAGTGGCATGAGCGGGAAGTATGATTCTGATTTGGCACGGACGATCTCGAGATGTTATATTGAAGGGCCTGATGAATACTTGTCAAGGTCAAGTTATGCTAACAGGATATCCTTTGAATTCAACGAAGCAAAATTTACGTCTGGCAGAAGTAATGATGAGGTGAAAATCCTACTTCAGGGTACATCTCCTCTGCTATGGAGCAACAATAGTGCAGTGGTTGTGGCAGCAGCTGGTGTACACTGGATCATGGCTCCAAGGGAGGAAGTCAAAAGAATTGTCAAACCACTTTTGTTTTTGCTGAGATCATCTAACACTTCAAAATATGTGGTACTTTCAACTTCCTGTGTTCATCTGTTTTATTACGTGTTATAATGATCATTGATGTGTGTACATGCTAATATATAACTCTCATGCTTCTCTGCTTTTGTTTCTCATAATGCACACCTATTTGTCATCACCTTCAAGAAGGTAATCCATGAGGTGTGGGCTGAGATTGTGATGAGGCGCCTTGGTTGCTTACGTTGAGTGTGAAAATCAGTGAATTTGTTAGAGAGAAAAGGGAGAACATTGTGTTTTTGGGAAAATGAGATCCATGAAGGGAATTTTATTAGAGCTTTGATTAAAACCCAACTAATGTGTATAATTTCTGCCTTTTTGCTTGCTTGTTAATCGAGTGGGATGGTAGATGGTATGATTTTTTCATTTGCTAATTTGGCATTGATTCAATGTGATTACTAATCAACATTTCAGCATTTAAGTAAAAATATTACATTGACGTTTACAAATAGGTACAGTGCTTGTCCAAGGGAGCCTTTTGCTTTGATATATCAATCAGCTATTTTGCTCTTGACATGCCTTTGTTTTCTGACTGTTGGTTCTTTGTGGCGCTACTGTCTTGGGTGATCCATATTATAGTCTTACATATAAAATGATATGGATAATGTACTGGAAAGTCATTTAATGTGCTATACAAGTAGGTGATTCATGATACCATATATTTTTCTTGGAAGATCCTTCGGCATTCAAGATATGCATGGATGTAAATGTCCTGATAGTACATGATTGGATTTTGTCAAATGTTTGCTAAAGTTTTAACTTTAAGCAGTACTAAGGTAAGAATAATTTGGTGATTACCTTTGCAGGTCCTTTGCAACATTCAAGTGTTTGCTAAAGCAATGCCTTCTCTCTTTTCTCCGTACTTCGAAGACTTCTTTGTAGTTTCTTCAGATTCATACCAAATAAAAGCTCTGAAGCTGGAGATTCTTTGTTCTATCGCTACTGATTCATCTATCTCATCCATCTTCAAAGAGTTTCAGGTATTTCCCCACTTTTTAATTTGTCTGATAGTTAGGTGTCTTCTCCTAGGAAGTTTGTCAGTTTGACTTTTCACTCCCTTGATATGATGATAGAATGTTAAAATCACATTTTTGCGTTATTTCATGTGCTTTATAAATGCTCTTGACCTCTGAATTTCCTCTTACATAACTTAGCCTTTTGTTTATGGGGAGAAAGAAGGGTTGCTTATGGTGTTTGCCATTTTTTGCAGTTCATTTTCATAGTATTTTCTTAATGACCCTTTGCTCTGTTTCCTTGTACCACTGTCTTAATGTTTGCATTTGTAGGATGCTTTAAGGCATCTTCAGCTGGTGCTAAGTTGTCTAAATCATGGTGTTTCTGTATAGTAATGTAGTGTTGAGGTTTGAATTTGCAGAATAGGAGTAGTGCCAAATAAGTCAGATGAAATTTAGCATAGGGTTGTAAGAGTACTTGTATCACGCAATCAAACCAGGAATCAATTACAATGCTCAAGCAGGTAAATAGCATCTCAATCTTTGAATTATATTTCAAAAGGAATGAGAAAGAACTTATGTGATCACACTTACATCAATGTATTTCATGGACTTGTTGACATATTCACTTCTTCACTCCTCAGTAACAAAAAAAAAAAAAAAATAAAAAAAATACATAAAATAAAAGGAACCTCATGACATACCTGTGCGCACATGTATGCACAAAAACATTAGAATTGGTAGGATGCTTAGGCCTCTATTCATTACCTTTTGCTTTCATTTGCAATTTTTTGTGTCATAAGGACAACATGGTCTTTCAGTGCTTGAGGTGATGCTAATTCTTTAGTTTATTGCCAGGATTACATTAGAGATCCAGACAGGAGATTTTCAGCTGACGCTGTTGCTGCTATTGGTTTATGTGCAAAACAAATTCCTAATATGGCCAGCACATGCTTAGAAGGACTGTTGGCTCTGGCTAAACAGGGTCAGTTTCCACAGATCTTTCAAATGAAAAAAGATAATCTATTTATTGTTTCTTAAGCAACAGCCTGTCTGCAGATTTGTCAACCTGTTACCCTGGGTCCACTAATGGAGAAGCTGGTATTCTAATTCAAGCTATAATGTCAATTAAATCAATTATTACACAAGATCCTCCCGCTCATGAAAAGGTATATTGCTCTTTTCCTTTTCTTGCCTATCTTCCTTTGACTGTTCATTCTGTTGAGATATTATCATTTATAAAAAAGACCAATGCTAGAAGCAGTATATGTGGTTAGTGTTTGCTGTCCTGTTTTGTGTTACTTCTCACATCAGCAATCACGTGATTCTTTCAATTTGTTGCTTATGCTAATTTATGTTTGGATTTGGAAGATTTTATTCTAATTATTAAAGGGAGCTTTGTGTTCAAGTTTTCCATGGATGTTAGTTTCTTCCTTCATTTGCTTGCCATCGAGGTGGGGAAGGGTGTTTGGCTTCTATACTGTAGTTTCCTCCTGTTCTCTACACTTTTCCACTTATTCTGCAGTAAAACTAGTTTCTTTTTAAAGTTGAAAATTTCTACCCTTCAGGCTATTGCTTCATGCCTGCCAATTATCATCAATTTATTCAAACTGTATTATTCCTCAATCAATTAGCTCAACTGATTCTTCACACCATCGTTACTTTACACTTGCATGATGTTATGGCATATTTTTGAATCACAGGTTTGCTTTTAGATATTTTCTTTTACCATTTTAAAGTGACGTCTTTTTGCTTTTAAAGGTTGTAATCCAGTTGGTCCGCAGTTTGGATTCAATCAGAGTGCCAGCAGCCCGTGCAACAATAATTTGGATGATAGGAGAGTACAGGAATTTAGGGGAGATAATCCCAAGGATGCTAACCATTGTACTGAAGTATCTTGCTTGGAGCTTTACTTCAGAAGCATTGGAAACAAAGCTTCAGATTCTTAACACTACCGTTAAGGTATATCAAATACTTTTCTTGTACTTCTCTCAGAAACTATGATGGACTTGTGCCTTTTAGTTTGCTTTAGTGAGCTACCCTTCCCAAATATTTGTAACAAGTTGCTGGGTATGCCACATGTAAATACAAACCAGGACTCAAGATTTATTTATTTTTATCTTATTGTATTTCTAATACTCTCTTAAATTTGCTGTAACCTCAATGTAGATGAATTAGTTTTGGTCTTCTGAGTTTAATGCCTTGAAGAAAACATTCTATTCAAGTCACCTTTTCCTGTAGGTGCTATCAGGTGCAAAAGGGGAAGAAATGCAGACATTCAAAAAACTAGGGAGCTACGTGATTGAACTAGCTGAATGTGATTTGAACTATGATGTTCGCGACAGAGCTCGCTTTTTGAAAAAACTTGTGCCGTGCAGTTTAGATAGTGGAGAGCTGGAGCTAGATACGGACTGTCTACCCAAGAAGCAGGACCTGCCACAAGTACTTGCAGAATGCATGTTTCAGGGACAAGCTAGACAACTGTCACCTGAAAGTATGGATTATCGGGTCTATCTTCCTGGATCTCTCTCACAGATAGTCCTTCATGCAGCTCCAGGATATGAGCCTCTCCCAAAACCTTGCAGTGTTCTCGATCATGAGCTTGATACAAATGTGATTCGTGGTGTGGACACACTAGGTGAGAGGGCAGATGGCACTGACTCTTTATCTGGATCATCATATGAGGAAAGTGCTTCTGATTATAGCTCTGAACGTTCTATGACTGTTTCAAGTGGGGATGGTGGCAGTGATGAGACTAGTTCAACAAGTGAGGTTGACAACACTGATCCATTGATTCAGTTGTCAGATACTGGTGATGCTAACCAAAATCAGAATGGAGCTCCTCAATCTGCTTCTACTGATTTGGAGGAGCTGATGTCAAAGAGATCTCTAGAGACATGGTTGGATGCGCAGCCTAGTTTATCAATCCTGAGCACATCAGAACAAAGTCAACTCCGTAAATCTTCAGCTAGAATCTCCATAAGGGATGTTAGCAGTCGAGTTAAACCTAAAAGCTACAGACTCTTAGATCCTGCTAATGGAAATGGATTAAAGGTGGATTATTCATTTTCACCAGAAATTTCAAGCATATCACCCTTACTTGTTAGTGTAGAAGTTTCCTTTGAGAACTGTACCGATGAGACCATTTCAGAAGTAACCTTGGTGGATGAGGAATCAAGCAAACCTTCAGATTCTTCTGAGAGGTAACTTTAATCTTTGCTTGTCTAAAAAGTTCTCTTATTTGTGTATTCTGGTCAACTGGTCTAGCTATTCAGTTGAAATCCGAGGCCCTTTTAATGTTGATTCTGTTAAGCGATCACATGCCTCTGAATTTAACTTTTCAGTCAATTTCTTTTTCCTAGTTTGTTGGTTGAGATCCCATAGCCAGCTCATACCTGCATACACATGCATTGTAGCCAGGATCTGAGTGCGATCTTTTCTTACCAAGGAAGTAATAATTCATGGTTGGGGAAGTCTGTGCTCCCATTTAACTCCACAGATTCCTACACAATGCTTTGCACTTCATTCGAGCAAAACTAAAATGTGTTAAGAATCAGATTTACAGTCATTCCTAAATCACACAATTAACATTAACAAAAAAACTACAAGAGGAGGGGTTTTACTGTACCCCTCCTCACAAATCACTATTCCAATGAATAGTGATTTGTTTCCTTCCTTTTTTTCAATTTCTGTTTTTTTTTTAATTCAATAAAATCTTTTAATATTAGGTTTATTAGGGGATTGAACTTCATAGTTTTTTGAATTTACTTTCTACGAAGTTATTCTAGTCTCTTAACTCGGACCACAATTTTGACGAGTTAACTCAATTGACTCAAGTTTTTTTTCTCTTTTCTTAATTGATTTTTTTTTTCTCAATTTCATCCTTCAACATTTGGTTGATTAGGAATTAAGATTCGTGATTTGTTTTGGTTTGCTTTCTATGAGATTATTCACATCTCATGACTCGGGTTACGAGTTTAGAGAGTTAACTCAAATCGACTTGAGTCATTTATTTGTGTCTTTTTTAATCAATTTTTCAATTCCAATTCCATCTTTCCAATTATGTTCATTGGGGATCGAATTTCATAATTTTTTTAATTTACTTTTTATGAGGTTATTCTAGTCTCATGACCTAGACCGCGGGTTTGTCGAGTTAACTCGAGTTTTTTTTCTTTTTTCTAATTGACTTTTTTTCTAATCAATTTCATCATTCAACATTGAGTTGATTGAGAATTAGGCTTTGTGATTTGTTTCGGTTTGCTTTCTATGAGGTTATACCCGTCTCATGACTCGGGTCACTAGTAGTAGATTAACCTGAGTTGACTCAAGTCATTTTTTATGTTTTTTTAATCAATTTTTATTTTTTTAATCAATTCTCAACCTGGTTGATTGAGAATTGGGACTCGTAATTTATTTCAATTTGTTTTTATTGGGGGTTGACTCGGGTCATTTTTTAGTTTTGTTATTGTTTTTTTTCTAATTTTATCCTTCAACATTAGGTTTATTGGAAATTAGACTTCGTAATTTGTTTTTTTTTGCTTTCTATGGGGTTATCATAATCTTATGACTCAGCATGCAAATTGACATATTAATCTAGGTTGACCTGACTCGATCTAATATGTTACTGTCTCCATATTTATAAAAAAATATTATTTTTAATATTTATTTTGAGTTAAACTATTTTTTTACCAATCATCCGAGTTGCCTTTGGACCTGCCAAGTTGACCGGGTCATATTGAAACAATCCCCACACGGTTTAAAATATTTTTTCTACTAGAAAAAATATTTTAAACCGTGTGGGGATTGTTTCAATATTAGTAACACATAGATGTATTTTTATATTAATAACTTTTTTGATCTGACCCGCAGCATAGCATGGGCCAGTGATCTAGTTGATTTCTAATTCCAAGTATTCATGCAACTAGGAGTTTTTTGGGTATCCTATTATTGTAAATGTGGATTATTGGCTGGAATTGGGCATTCTTTTGTTAGATTTGTGTTTGTGATTAGTAGACTTTCTTGGGTTTCCGTCATGTTTCATACTTAAGTCGTCAGGGGTACCCAATCAACTTGATCTTTAGGCAACCATAGGAAGTCTGTCCCATCTAACATAACTCCAAGGTTTCTTTGACCATATAACATGCCCTTCTGTTTTACTGGATTTTAAGCACTAGTTTTCATCTCAATACTGCAGCTCACCATCTCATAAGGATGTGCCAACACTGGTTCCTATGGAAGAGATTGCTTCACTGGAACCTGGCCAGACAGTAAAAAAGATTGTCTATGTTTGTTTCCATCACCATCTATTGCCTCTGAAGCTGGTGTTATATTGCAATGGCAAGAAGCTTTCTGTTAAGTTGCGGCCTGACATTGGATATTTTGTGAAACCACTTCCAATGGATGTTGAAGCTTTCACAAATAAGGAATCACGTCTCCCAGGAATGTTTGAGTACACCAGGAGGTCAGATCATTTCTTTTTGGCATATTATTATTTTTCATAATTGATATTTAGAGAGATAAGGAAATGAAGGACTTATATTTCATACTCAGAAAATCTGCTTATGCTTTTTTTTCTGCTTTGTCATGTTAGCATCATTTTTGTATTGGTGATCTAATTGTTTTTGGTTGTGAATCTAGAAAAGTTGTCTAAAACATCTATGGGCACTTTTTTTTAGCTTTGAACTTTTGGATTTAGAAATACATTGTTGGTTCTCTCACAGATCACATATCTCCTTACAGTTCATTTTGGTAAATCAAAAGTTCATCTCACATTCTCTGGGAAGATGCAAGAAACAGTCTATTCTTCCTGGACTTTGAGGGTTTGATGATTGTTCAAGTATAATGATACGAGTAGGAGACTTCTATTATCTTGAAATTTCACCACCTCCTTCCTGATATAGCACAGTCAAGATGAAATAACACAAGAAAATGTATGTGTAATGTCGTTTATACTGATAGCTGCTGTAAAATGTCATTACATGTTGAAAAGCTTCACTTCTAACTCCCCATGATGAACTGAAGCAATTGCAAAAGGCGTCGCACACACACATAGAAGAAAGGAGATTCTTTTATACTTGGAAATCTCCTTCTTTGAGTGACAGCGCAAGTTTTTATCTTCCTTTTCTTTTTTAAACCTACATTGAGCATTCTGAACCAAAGTGGATTTGTTTTTTTAACGTGCCAGTTTCACCTTCGTAGACCACATTGGGGAGCTCAACAAGGAAAGTGGTGACAATGCGTTAGTGAAAGACAATTTTCTATTGGTCTGTGAAAGCCTAGCATTAAAGATGCTTAGCAATGCAAATTTTTCTCTCGTATCTGTTGACATGCCAATTTCTGCCAAACATGATGATGTCTCTGGTTTGTGCTTACGATTCAGTGGTGAAATTCTGAGCAACTCAATGCCTTGCTTAATTACCATTACTGCTGAAGGTAAATGCCCTGAACCGTTAAACGTGTTGGTAAAAGTCAACTGTGAGGAAACTGTATTTGGCCTAAATCTGTTGAATAGGATCGTCAATTTCCTTAGTTGAGTCCTCTTTATATTTGCTTGTAATTGTTGATTGTGATCAAAATAGTGAACTCATTGATCATTGGGTTTGATAAAAAAGGTGAAATACTGGGAATTTGATTGATGCCATTGTGTTAAACTGTAATTGAACTTGCTAATTTCTGTAGCTGCTCACAATACTTTGAATATTGCCTTCCAAATTCTTTCATGTCAGACAAATGTATAGCTTTGAAATCATTTATGTAACTTGAAATCGCTTGGATCCTTGTCACTGTTATTGTTGAAAGGTTTTCTTTGTTCTTATTGATATGATACTGTTGTTTTCCCTTTGAATTTCATTTGCTGTTTCTGTTTCTTATGGACGAGAGATTCGTTGTCTCTATTAAGCCAAACCTTTGTTGGTGGAATTTTCCCAGTGTGATAAAAGCATTAGTTGCTCGGAGAAACCCAAGTAGTCCAATGTTCTGAACATGCTGCTTTACTTCTTTGTAGAACAATGTGGTTTCATATAGGTGGTCGTTGTTTGGCATCATGATTTATTTGGTCTCGACATATTACATTATGGCTGTTGTCTAGTATTGATAAAGGCTAATAACCTATTTATTTTCTTACACGAGAACATTCAAATTTATAGAATTTACATCAGTTTTGGCTGTCGAAATTGATATTCATTTGCTAAAAGTCTGATATTAGCTCAGTCATTCTAAATATTTGAAAGGAGCTGGTTAGATCTCAAGCTAGTCACAACTTATCCTTGCTCTTTTGCTCGTTGAGATGCTAGGCACTGATAACTTACGTGCAGACATTAGCAGTTGTGATAGGACTTCTCACTTCCTGTTAGTGAGTCCTAAAAGGGCAGCAGGTAGCGAAACTCTGATTCATAAGGCTGAACTTCTACCATCTTTGTCAACGGAAATTTTGATTCTCCATTTAGGCACTCCATCATCAGTCTTTTCAGTGATCCAGAGCGTGGCAATTGGCTATAAATCCATTCTAGTAGTGATTCCATGTCATCTGCAAAATCTCGCATGTGCCACTGCAAAAGCTTAGGCACCACGATCTTCCTCTTGCATGTAACTCCCACTGAAGCTTCCAGATACTCCACTTTTGCTCTTCCCAATTCATTTACCACTTCTTCTGGGGTATAGATCCTAAGCTGAATATCAGATCCCATTTTGTTAAAAAACACTTACAGGTCTACACTCGTGGTTCGAAGTAGATGGATTTTAGAGATCAAGTGTTGTGCACTTACTGCGGGCGAGGACCAACTTCCTCGGCAAAGAGCGAATGTCACATTTGGTTCTGGATACCCCAGACCATAAGCATGCCGTAATAGCATTTCCTTCTCATCCGCATGGCCCTTGTAAGCGAAAACATAACCTTATCAACTATTATATAAAGCGAAGGCAGGAGATGCGTGTTCATCATGGCGGGAAATCGGATGTGATATCCTTTCTGTTGCTGTTGACCTTGAAATGGAAAATCTAAGCCTTGCGGTTTTAACCTTCTTTAGGGTGTTGTGAGTGTACGATATACTCAGAGGAGAACATTGAAGTTTATAGGATCAGCAATTAAAGAAGAAGAAGATGGACTAAGAGGCATGCAATTTTGAAAATTCTGAAACGTGGCAGGGAACCATCAATCTAGGTCCATGCACAGAATGATTAATTAGATAACTATGAACTTACGTGGTTTGGTTCACATGGATGCCGGAGAATAAAGTGTTCAATGGCTAAAGCATTCAGCACTATCCCACCCACATTCACTGCAGCCTGGATTAGAATAGTCCCATTAATTTACTAATGGTTACCGTAACTGGGAAAAAGAAAAAAAAGCTGGTGGTCAAAGTTGAGCACAACGCCATGTCAATGTTTGTGTAGCCGAATATTGGGCACTTCAGGCTTTATTTTTTAATCCATGGTTTGTCTACGAATTGACATACCTTGTTCATAGTTGCCAGCAGATTCTCCTGTGACGAAGGTAGCCCATGTTCTAGAAATCCCTGAAATTTTATGACAAGCAGAATCTCATTAAATATTTGACAGACATGCCTCTCACTTGCTAGATGAAACTTGAGATTTCTTACAGTACATGCATTATGCAGGCGTTGTAGATATTGATCCAAAATGCTAGCTTCTGCTTGTAGGTCAAGAATGTCAAGTCAACGTTACATAGTCTACGGATTAAAACCCTGAAAGAGGTACAGAAATAGAACATGTGAGGAAGTCTGAAATTTGAATTATCGGTGTCTAAATAATCATCATGCCCTGAGAAAATCAGTAAGCACCTCAGTTTTCCGGCCATTGGTAAACACTCTGGTAAACGACGAACATCTAACGAGTTTCTTTCAATCTGAATGAAGTTCTTGTAAGGCCCAATGTCCCTGACAGTGCTATCTAAATCTGGCATAATGCGGTAAGGGTCGAGGTTTGATTCATTGCGGTTGAAAGGGAAGATAGATGCTTTATAGTTGAACAAGGTCTTTGGGCCCTTTGAATTCATGCAGGATAGGCTAAGTTTTGGAACAATAGCTAATTCTTCTGTATCTTGTGGTGGTGCCTGGTGTAGCTCAAGGAATATTCCTATTAGGCTTTTGACAAGTTCTTCTGACAGTTCATTTGGATTCTCATTACAAATTTCTTTACGGATATGGTGTTCATTTTGTATTCTTCCTGTATGCCTCCTTGGTTTCTCATTTTCTGTGCAGTACAAGAACAGAGGAGACAATAAAAAAGTGGATTTTCCTTGTATTTTTTTTCCTTCTTATCCTTTTGGACAAAACTTAGAAAGTAAAAAGACTCAACAACTTGAGCCAGGCTCAAGGAATGTTCATGCAAGCTTACTAGTGGAACTTGTAGACAACATGCTTAACATTTCTGCTGCAGAACCTACAGAGGGTCTTCTGAATTTCATTTTCTCTTTTCTGTATTCGTCATAATGTTGTGATCTGGATAGCTGATTGAAATCGTCTTTGAGCACTGATCGATTTTCCAGTCCGCTTGGTGGTAATTGATTTTGTTGCTTCATCTTCTTTTGGTGTTGCGGCTGCCTTTTCCATTCCTTGTTCAGCTCCACCTCCTGATACAAGTTGAGTTTCAGCTCATCAACTTTTCTTTCAAGCCATACGATCTCCTCCTCCACCATTGCCAGTTCTGCAAGGAGGCTCTGAACCTGCACACGCACCAATCCTCTTTATGACATCAATTCTATAGAAAGAATAATAGTACTATCCACTTAATTGCTCTTACTTGGGGCGGTATCAGCGTGGCAAGACATGGATGGGACGACACTGAACCATGGAGTGCACACTGCAGAACCTTGTTTATTGCCTGCTCCTCGTCTAATTCTGCTTGCAATTTCTCAACCTGCAACGTTTACAAGCCAAAGCCACCATTAGTAATCCTTTAATGACATTTTTTTTTTCGCTTCTACTCCTATATGCTATACAGAACAAAAGGCTAGGTGGAGAAATGATCGAAATAAGGTTCTTCACCTCCTCCTCGAGATCGACTCTTTTCTGTTTCTCATCACTCTGTTGCCCAAGGTAGTCTTCAAATTTCATTGTTCTTGCAAGGCCAAAAAATGAAGAGTAGTCTACAATCTAAGAACAATGGCAAAGGAAGTTACAAGAAGAAGGTGCTTATTAAAACAGAGAGATAGAAGGTTCACCTGGACAGTCGTGGGTGCCATCAAGGAAGTTAGAAGATATCAAACGTTGAAGTGGAAGTGAAAAAAATGGGGGGATGGAGGATGGCAAAAAGGGATAGTGAGGATCTGCGGTGGAAGAATCTTTAGCTGTGATTGGCGGTGGTTGCAGTCGTAGTTGTTAATGTTATTAGTGAAATGCATGACCATCCCATGAACCTAACACCATCCATACAGGTCATCCGTTAATTTCCACCTATTTGTAAGTGCTGTAGTGGCAGACGTGAAACCCATGAACAATTCGAAGCACTTTTTCGAAAAGTTTCTCTTTCCCTTCCATTTTCCTGCCTTATAAGTTACTGGTAGTAATTACTAATTGCTGTCATGATTTATTTTAATGAGAATATAACGAATTGCAAAAAAAAAAAAAAAAAAACAGAGAGAGAAGACAAAGAGCGAGCGACTTTAACTAACAAGACAGTGACCGATAATGATGGGAATTTTATTTCATTTCAGGGAACACCAACATAGCATTCCTTAATTCACCAGAGGTCAAAGAAAGAAAGAAAGAAAGAAAGAATATTACCTAAATTTTAACTAGAAAAAAGGGAAATCAACAATTCCTAAGAAGAATCTACAGTTTTCCTAGCGAGTGTTCAAGAGTATAATAACTTTTGTTTGTAGATCTATTTCAAAATTATATTTCATTTAAAAAATATCAAATTTAATAATTTTTTAGTATTTTTTTTATGATTTTAATTTGTTGGTATCAAATATAAAAAATCTTAAATACAATTTTTATTTTTATTTTTTATGTATGAGCATATAATTAAATATGAGATTCCATGCCAATAAATTTGCAGTTCAATTAACACCTCGTGTTCTCTTCTTCTGATAAGTCTCTTGTTAAAGCTTCTCTTTTATAACCAAAATAAATAAATACAGTAAAATAAAATAAGCGATTCCATACAAATTCATGTAGCAGAACATATCAACAACGACAAAAATCTTAAAAAGAAAAGAGAAAAAAGGGAAACTTCCAAACAAACACTACAATGCCATGAAGCCTTGAGCTGGAGAGACTCTCATGTGCAGTATACGAGGAACAAGATTACTGAGTTCCCGGTTTAGGGTTGCAAAGGCTTCCAAAAAAATTACAAACCACAGAAGCTAGTGCTAGCTTAGGAAGCTTATCTGAAACAGATTAGCAAGAGACCTAAAAACTGCTTTGGTTCCATCCGCCGTACTCTTCCCCCTCATAATCCTTTTCCTCCTACAGAATCCAACAAACAACCACAGTATTAATCAACCAAGATAAACAATGGCAGGCAACATTGCATGTACTTCTGTTATTCAATTTCTAACACTGATTTGATTTGATTTTGTCTAGACTTATAGCCAACAATGCTCATTGATTGTTGCTTCATGCATCGCTTGGGCTAGCTAAACTTTTATGGTGCTTATAAGATCTAAAGTAGTATCATTTTTTCCTTTTTATGAATCATTTTCTGGGGCATCATCATCTGTTAGCTACCATAAACCACTATAGAATTCTAGAAAATTCGTTAGTCAAGGTGGAAACGGGCTTAGAAACATTGATGCTAGCACTCGATGAGACAAAAACGTTTCAGTCTCCTGCTAATTAAGAGAAGTGAGAAACCAAGAAAAAGAAAACACCATGCACTTATGCTGGAATAAAAAAATATAAATATACCTTGAGGGTAAAAGTGACACCGACTTGAATCTCTCCAATATATGATTGCGTAGCACTAACCACTCTATACTTGCAGGGATGTAGCTCAGCAGATCCATTTTCCACTCCTGATGTCAACAAATCCTTCACATAGATCCTACATGAACAAAAAATGGAGAAATAAACATAACAATATGCCTAACATACAACAATTCATTTATCAATATTACTGGATTTATCTGTGAATAAAAATAGTAACTCTGTTCGGATTCTTCTGTTAATTCATTTTTCTTGTAGACACTTTCTCATCCCCGGTACATCAATCAAAAGTCTGCCCCTACAGCATAAATTGCATAATAATACTTAAGAAGCAACCCTGAAGCTTTTCATTTGTCAGTAATGTCATGGTTTGAGGCATTTTCTCTGGCAAACGAATTTAGTGACCTGGCTCCTATGACATCTTCCTCCTTTTTGTTCAAAGCAAGCTTTATATGCATGATTTCTAACGGTAGATAAAGCGCATAAAACGACCCGAAATGTATTACCTCAGTAATTAGCTTTATATGTAGGGGGAGGTTATTGAAACTCAGAATTGTAATCGGTAAGCTAATTCTAATTACTAATGTCTTACGTGGCTTCACCAATGAAGTCGTCGGCAGAGAAGGTGTCTTTGTCCATGATTTTAAGACTGAGCTTATATTCGCCAGCTTGTCCTGGATACTCTACCTTGAATGTGAGCCTCTCATTCCAAACTGGATGACCTCCTTGACCTGGACCGTTGACATGTTCACAAAGCAAAAGTTAATTTAAACAAAAATCCGGTTGTAAATATGGTGCATACCATATACAATTAAATTCTAGGCTTGCTTCTTTCTATCTGTATGATTGTTTAAGATTCTTGATTGCTTTTCCGTTGAGCAATCATTGAAATAAGTACAGGTGAACTTAGAATATGATTGCACATGAATGAGTGAAAAACTATGGTAAAATTAACATTGCATCGCCTTCGCTTGCAATGCTAAAAATGCAGGCATTGTTGCTGTTCGAATATAATAGTTGCATATAATGCAATGCAAGCAATGTTGAAACACACACCCTTATTGCAAGAAGAATGGTTAATTCTAGACCTTGATTTCTCCAGACATTCTCTATTCTTTGGCTTGTTTCCATTTCTTGCCAACTGACTCATGAATAATTGACCTCCCTTTACCAAATTGATCATGAATCATTTACTTTTACTAATCAATACAAGGATTCATTCATGTACTAGTTGCTGTAATTATGTAGCATTTTTCTTCTGTTATATACTTTTAAAGGTAATAAAGAACTGCATATCCCTTTAGGCTACAGATATTGATTGGCTTAAAAAACTCCCTGTTGACATAACTTATTGGGACAATGCCGGCATTGATCAGTGACCAACTAAGTTTTGTGATTTGGAATTGGTCCAAGGAAGGATTATTGGTTGTTTTGACTTTTGAATCTGATAGGTGCATATATATATATATAGAGTAAGATGATTATTAAATATCAGTTTGCGTAAGCAAAGCACCAATTACCTCTAGCTACACTGCTCTTGCGCTCTTGGCTTTTGTATTGCACGATAACATATGGGTCCATATCACCTGCCATCATATCAAATATACAGAAATTAGAATCTTCAGTTCACAAGCATTCAGAACTTTAAAAAAGGAAAGACTTTAGTTGTCAATGTATTTCATTTTCCAATGAGAGGATTCATCCCTGCACAGGTCTCTGCCTTTGGCATAAGCGTGTGTGTTTAATGGTCAGATTACAGAGTGGGCGTTGATCCTCCCCCCCCCCCTGTAACTGGATTGTATCCATGTCCCTACACAAGTCTACCAAAGACATGCGATGGCTATTATCACATTATTTCACTAATATATGTTTAATTGTTCATGATATACGGTTATGAATGGCAATTGTTCATCATTTCACTACTATGGTCTGCTCTACCAAGTTGCAGCCCATTTAATAAAATCACAAAACCACCTTTATCTGAATTGGAGTTGAAACTAGACATAAAAATGGCAATTCAATGAAAGAAATGAGATTTCTAGCCAAAAAAGGAAAAGGAAAAAAAAACCCAAGAAAATAGGATGATGAACAAAAAAAAACCAGATGGAGCCAGATATCACGACACGCATTTCGGTAACCAGAACAGCAAGTACCAAGAAAGGGACGATGACAGGATCACAAACACAGAAAAGAAAAGAAAAACATGATATTTGACATAACTTGGAACTCTAAATAAAAGAAACAAATATACAAAGAAACACAAAAACATGGAGTTGTACCTATGAAATCCGTATCTCCAAGGCCTTTTGCATTCACCAGCAGCACTTCCAATATCCCACTAGCCATCTCTTTGTTTCTCTCTCAGGCTTTGAGCTAGGATAATTCTATATGTTTCCGATTCAAGGGTCTTTGGCGATGACTTGGTTTAAGCCTGGTATTTATCGAAAAAGAGTCCATCATGGACAAATATATAGCACTTGATGATACAATGACGGACTGTGAAGATTCAAGAATGACCAACAATTGCCTGTCTACGGTCAAATCATTTCATCGTTCTTTTTTTTTTTTTTTTCTTTTCCAAATGATGAGAGCTAGTTTTTGTTTTTTATTTCCAAATGAACGATTGTTTTTTATTTGAAAAAAGATATTCTTCTATGTCAACTGAAATTTAGTTTTTTTTAGCTTTTATTTTTACATGTTTTTAAAGGTATTTTTTATTTAAAAATAATACTTTTCAAAAATAAAAAAACATGAAAATGATTTTCTGAGTTTTTTTATATTAATATATTAAAACTATTAAAAACTATTAATTTAATATTTTTTCAAGTCAAATATATTTTTAAAAATTATCTTTTAGTTGGAGTAACAAACACCCCTTATCAGCAGACTTTAAGTATTCAGATGAACGATTATTGAAAGCTACAAAATACAAAAAGACTTATGTCAAGTGGCGGGTGTAGGGGTGCCGTGGCGGTAACCGGAGCTAAAATGATGAACAACCTATTAAATAATGTTCATACGTAGTTAGAAGATAATCCTTTCTTTCTTTCTCTTCTAGTTTTGCATGGGCCACCAGTCCGATTCATAGATCTAGTTGCTCATCTACATTAAACTGTTTTTATCTGATTTATATCGAAGGACGTGGATCTAATAATGGCTTCATTAATTAACTAGCTATCAAAGCAGGTTTGCATTTGATATGGGCATTTTTTATTTTAAAAAAATATCTTCTCCGTAGTACCTCTTACAAATTTCTGCGACGATTTCTATGATTATTTTGAATGGTTATACCAATTTAAACCAGTTATGAACACCGATGTTCCCTGGCAGCAATCCGCAGGAAATTGGATGGCGCCGTCCGATTATATGCCATTGCTGAATGCAGCTGAATGCTTTCTAATTTGACTAAAACCGCATGTTTCCTTTGACTTCCATATAAAAACAACCCTCTCTCGAAAAAGGGATGTTCTAACTTCTACGAAGGTTCTTCGGGATGGCTGCCTTGAAAGGTGTGGGAGAGCCCGACTATTCCTTGAAGAGCCTTTCGGAAGCTGCTTGATACGAGCCTATACTTCGTTTTGAAAGTTTTTCACGTCAACGCGTCATTAATGGCTGCTGCCATTTTTATTTTCATTTTCGTCGTTGCATCATTAATAATACCGCGTATTAGATGACTTTTTTTATTTGGTCACTAGAATTTGATGGGATGAATTCACTCGTTCATGATACAAAGTTGTTTCATAAATTAAATTACTAGCAAGTAGCTCAGCTTGAGATCGAAAAGAATAATTGGGAATCCTACATATAATTAGAGAAATAGATACATGGTTCAAGTTTCCAAATGTAATGTTATGTTTCTGTATAGTTTTTTTTTTTTCTTCCAAGGTTTTAATAACTTAGATCCAATGTATTTTAATTTTCTGTAACTAAACGATGTAATAGAAATTAATGCTTTACTTATTTTTTTTTATAGAACAAAAGGTATCAAGTCATTTTAGCAATTAGCAATCACTACTTTATTTATTGTGCTCCTATTGTTGCCGGTTGGACAAAAAAAAAATAGAATGTAAAAAATTATATTTAGAACATGGAAAACTTTTAGATGTTGTCATTAAATTTGATATAATAATTTAAGCTTAAAAAATCTCGATGTGATTATTTATTTAGTCTAAGTTTTAAATTAAATCGTGTAAAAATTATTTCAACGTGATTTTATTAACTAATAAAGTCCAAGTGAAAAAAAATCATGTTAGGTTAACTCTGATAAGTATGTCAAACCTGTAATTCGAATTATTAACTCTGATAAATCGAATTAATTTTTTTTTAATTTTATTATATAATAAAAAATAAAAAAATAAATTTATCATCATCTCAATAATAAAAAAATAAAATTAAATAAAAACCGCACAAAAAAAAGCCAATAAAATTACTCAAATGAGCTGTTACAACAAATCTCATATAAGGGCGTGCCTACAAGGGAGGCTCACAAGCTCCGGCAGTTTGTCTATTTAAAGAAAATATTGCTGCTTGCAGAAATCCAACCCATCACACCTACCTGCACACTTACCACTTGAATTATAACACAAAGTTATTAATCAATGATTTTTAGTTGTTTTATTAATTCTTTTTATATTGACCCGTCTAAAACTTAAAAGAGCTCGTTATTTGACAAACCTCAGGAAGTTGGCCAAGTACAGATTAAGAGGACACGATCTCAGGTCTTTCCCTCCTCTCTCTAATTATAGCAACCATCACCTTCAATATCACAGCTTGTAGGCAACGAATATTGGATTCCAACAAGGAAAATCGATCATGGTAAAAACCTGAACGCCACCACTGCAAAAGCGAGAAAGCCTGCAGATAGATCATGGTGACTTGCTCGTATGAATAGTTTGTTTCTTACGCGTGAATTGATGGGCTGCCACGTTGTGTCTTCAAACATCCAAAATCCCAACTGATGAAGTGAAGAACACAAAATTAATAAGGCAATGTCCTGGCCTGGCCTTGCCATGCCTGAAATGTATATGTATAGCATATATTACATGCGTGCAGCACGAAGCTGAGATGGAATGAGGCCATGTATTGCAATTTTAATGTTTTACTTTTACATGGATTTTCCTTTTCTTTTTCTCACAGTTTTAAAACCCGGACCCGCCCGGGGGTTGACCCGGGCCTGAGACCGGTCCGGGTGGAGATAAAAACCTGCTTGGAAGTTGGTCTAGTGAAATCCGGTCGACCCGGGACCTGATAAACCCGGCTGTTTTTTATATATATATATATATAAAAAGTAAAACGACGTCGTTTTTGGCTTTAGCTTTTCACTATCAATTAACCAAACTGTTTGCATTGCAACATGAAGACACAAAATCACAATTCACCGAATTAGAAAACCTAATCTCCATCTTCAAAGT
>Ga0325411_1000434_pt1 | contig 43494 bp, 32 predicted proteins | sample PopdelMetagenome_13_FD_206181 | JGI IMG/M metagenome (GOLD analysis project Ga0325411, IMG submission 206181) | Populus deltoides microbial communities from Bellville, Georgia, United States - Xylem-PdIQD-R4 | ecosystem: Host-associated > Plants > Phyllosphere > Stem > Wood/Secondary xylem...
AAATGATTAGCTTCGGCTAATAGAATCGTAAGTGGATGACCAGGATGAGCAAATGATTAGCTTCAGCTAATGGCATCCTAAGTGGATGACCATAATGAATAAACGATTGGCTTTGGCTACTAGCATCCTAAGAGAATAGTCGGATTCAAGAGTTATGAGTTAGTTTGGAGAATTGATGCGTTCATGTATACTATGTTTTGTATATACCAAATATATCAAAGAACTACGATTTTTATGGTTTAAACAGAGAATAATGTTAGTTCGGCTAATAGTATTTAAGATGGATGACGGGGTTTGAGTATTGTAATTATTCTCGGTAATTGATAAATTATTAATGGTGGTATTTATATAAGTAAGGAGAAATGAAAGAATTATGCTCTTTTGGTCCATGAATGAAATGTAACGTTAATATTGCTTTATTATGTTTTCTTAAATTGCGTATAATGCTTGAAATTACCTTGTGCTGTAACAGGGACATCATACCAACATGGTGCATAAGGAGATCTATTTCGTGGCTCTTACATTTTGAAAAGAAGATATATTCGCATGTTAAGGGTGATATGAGTTTTGTATAAACAAACATGTTAATCACTCAATTAGTCGTCTGGCCCTTTTTGTAAAGACTAGTAATGAAAATTTGAAATGGAACACGAATGTGAATGTGCGGACATGTTGATATGATGTTTATAAATATACATATGAGGTATTCATCTTATGAGAATGTCATGTTATGAAATTACATGAGGTCAGGATAACAAAAGTACTAATTGTGTAACTTGTTGTTCGACACTCTTGTATGAACTCGTGATGTTAATGAGAGTAGAACAAGAATGTGAATTTGTGAGTATGTCAATATGATATAATGTAAACTTATGATTATGAAAATATAATATTATGGGCATGTGTATTGAGAATCCATTTAATGAGAATGTTGATTTGCATTATCCTATATGGATTGTGTCTTGTTAATGAATGGAATGCAATTATAAATCTGCAGAATGATATGGTGAAAAAAATCCAGAACCTAACGATTAAAAAAACAAATTCCATCGATTTTGGCCTTGAAAAAGTCAGGTCATTAAAGGCTGTTACCCTAGATTTCAAACAAAAGGGAAAGGGAAGAAAACTTGAAAATGGAAGAGGTAGTGTTCTTGCACCTTAACTCATGAAATCTTGACTAAATGGACAGACCTATATAGAACAAAAGATGAATGAACACATGCACAGACCCTTACTCAAGAAACATGAACGATTTTGAATGCATGAACCTAAGGATGGGCCGACCATGGTGAGGGCTGGACATAATATGAATTAGAGTGACAAAATGCATGGATGAGATGATCTTGTGAGACTTCTAGGAACATTTTTGAATAAAAAACAGAATCATACTTGTGTTGATGATGTAAATTCTGCATATTTGATTGATGAAATTATATGGAAACGTGGTGGAATGATGTTAAGTGCAAATTGTGTTATTAATAAACCTTGAAAGCATTCTACAACTGATATAGGAACCACAACATATAATGCTTCAATTTTGTTTGTTTGATGAACAAACATGTGTAATCGTGAATCAAAAGAATGAATTGTGATTATGATTATACTTGTGAGAAATATGATGATTTGGATGGTAGCTAAGTGTATTGGGCAGCAATGTTCAGCTATAAGGATTGAGGGAACAATGAGAGAATTCGTCGTGATGAACACCTTAAGGAAATTAAGTCCGTGATCGAAAATGAACACTTGTGAATTATGAAATTGCTAGTGGTGGTGTTGATGTATTACCATAATGCAAGTGAAAAAATGGAATGAATGAATTCAGAAAACCTTGCTAAATGAACTTGTGTTGTCCGCAACGAACTAGTGTTCGCTGCCACAAACTATGTTGTATGCAGTGAATCAGCATTCGCTGTCGAAGTTGTGTTGTTTGTAGCGAACTAGTGTTCGTTGCCGCAAATTGTGTTGTATGCAGCGAAATAGTATTCGATGTTGGCCACACAATTCGGCAGCGAAAACTAGTTCGCTACAGGCCACTCAATTTGATAAAGAAAACTGTTTCGCAACACACACACTTTCGGCAGCGAATCACAAATTCGCTGTAGACAACACACTTCCAACAACAAATGCTAATTCATTGCAGCAAACACACTTTTGGTAGCAAATGCTAATTCGTTGTAGAAAACACACCTTCGACAGCGAATGCTAATTCGCTGCAAATGACATGATCAAAAGATTGATATCTTATCCCAAGTGCATGAGTGTCAAAGTAATAAATAACTCGGTAAGACCGGGGTCGAACCACAAGGAGGTCAACTATATAAACTACAAATAATAAATGAAAAGTAATTGAAGAAAACTTTGAGATGTGATAATGATGTAAGGATTTAAACAAAGATAAAACAATTGTCAAGGTTAGAGGATCCACTAATGGTATTCCAAATAAGTGTAATATAAACTCTTTTTATTACTTAACTAGAAAGCACGCATAAAGGAGGTTCCAATCAGATTATAAATTATTAACATGATCATATTAATTATCTTATTTGAGTAATGTAAATACTTGTAAATATTGTCTAGTATTCATGATGATAACTTATGTCAACAACAAATCAAGTTCCTTTCATAGCATAGGTGTCAGTTATACCATACAGTTGGCTATGAAAGGATCAAGTATTTGTTGTACCAAAAGTTGTATAACACAAATCTAGATTAACCATTTAACAAGTAAGGTATTAAGAGTGAGTACGATAACAATTATAAACATGTTTATATCAAACATTAAAGTCCATGTTGAGTTTATACTATACTTATTCTTACACCATTAGTGTAACCTTTTCACCTGGACAAAATTAACTTAGTTAAACATAATGAAGAAGAAAAACATAAATAAACAACATAAGAACATAAATATGATATAAGTTAACTAAGTATAGTAAAGGAAATGAAAAACATAAATAAAAGATTAATGAAAATATAACATGAAATAAAACTTGAACATTACAAAATACAAAGAAAGAGAGCAAGAGCAAGATCTTGATTTGAAAAACAAGATGCTTAAATATATGGTAAATGCCTCCTTTTATAGGCTAAAATTTGGAACTATTGATTTGATAACTAATTATTGAGTGGGTGGCCACCTCTTGACTTGGTGGCTAGCTATTGACTTATTGGTTGGACAAAATATCATTGCTAACATCAGAATTTGAACAAATAATCTTCATGAAATTTCTGTTGAATTGAACCAATATCTCTTCTCTAAGCTTAGCCCTTTCTTTGTCTTCTCAATTTTAATAGTTAAACAAATCAATCAATCATTTGAATTGTGAAACATGCCTACATTTAAAATGAGCATTTACCATAAATTAAAGATATCTTATATTATCAAACTTGTTATTATAAAACATACTTAAGTTAAGGAATTTACTGAGACTTTAAATGCAATACGATGATATTAAAACCTTAATAAAAATGTACTTTTAAGTACTAATTAGCAAACAACTCAATTTCAACATGAATCACAAATTCATTGCAGAACACACACTTTCAACAGCGAACGCTGATTCACTGCAGCTGACAAACTTTCAGCATAGAACGTTAATTCGCTACAGAACACACATTTTCGACAGCAAACGTTGATTTGTTGCAGCCGACACACTTTCAGTAGCGAATGTTAATTCACTGCAGACAACTCAATCTCAATTTCGGCAGCAAATCACAAGTTTGCTGCAAAACACACTCTTTCGCCAACAAATGCTGATTCGTTGCAGACAACTCAATTTCGGTAGCGAAAGCTGATTTGCTATAAACAACATAATTTCAACAGCGAATACTATTTCGCTACAGATAACAGAACTTCAGCAACAAACGCTGATTCGCTGTAGACAATGCACTTTCAGCAAAGAACACGAGTTCGTTGCAGACAACGTAATTTCAGCAGTGAAAGCTAATTCGTTGCAGACAACACGTAGATAATAGAACTTCGACAACGAACGCTGATTCGTTGCAGACAATGCACTTTCAGTAAAGAACACGAGTTCTTTGTAGACAATACAATTTCGAGAGCGAAAGCTGATTTGCTGTAAACAACACAATTTTGGTAGCAAATACTATTTCGCTGCAAACAACAGAACTTCGGTAGCGAATGTTGATTCCCTAAAAACAACGCACTTTCATGAGTGGACTCGAGTTCGTTTTAGACAGCACAATTTCAGCAGCGAACGTTGATTCGCTGCAGACAACACACTTTGTGGCAGCGAACACTAGTTCGCTGCGGACAACACAAGTTCATTTAGCAATGTTTTCTGAATTCATTCATTCCATGTTTTCACTTGCATTATGGTAATACATCAACACCACCACTAGCAATTTCATAATTCACAAGTGTTCATTCTCGGTCACGGACTTAATTCCCTTAAGGTGTTTGTCACGACGAATTCTCTCATTGTTCCCTCAATCCTTATGGCCGGACATTGCTGCCCAATACACTTAGCTACACATGCAAATCATCATAGTTCTCACAAGTATAATCACAATCACAATTCACAATTCATTCTCTTAATTCACAATTACACATGTTTGTTCATCAAACAAACAAAACCAAAGCATTATATGGTGTGGTTCCTGTTTCAGCTGCAGCATGCTTTCAAGGTTCATTAATAACACAATTTGCACTTAACATCATTCCACCACCTTTCCATATAATTTCATCAATCAAATATGCAGAATTTACATCATCAACACAAGTATGATTCTGTTTTTTATTCAAAAAGTTCCTAGAAGTCTCACAAGATCATCATCCATGCATTCAAAATCGTTCATGTTTCTTGAGTAAGGGTATGTGCATGTGTTCATTCATCTTTTGTTCTATATAGGTCTGTCCATTTAGTCAAGATTCCTTGAGTTAAGGTGCAAGAACACCATCCCTTCCATTTTGGAGTTTTCTTCCCTTTCCTTTTTGTCTGAAATCTGAGGTAACATCTAGCCAAGAGAAGGATATTTGTCTTACCTCACATTTTTAGACAGTTGTTTGAGCAGGTCTTGGTGGTATGGTTCTTCCCTCAAGTCTTGATTTTCTACTCTTCTTCATCTGCCGGTTGTTTCCAGCCGGCCCCAGGCTCCCTTTTTTTCTATGATCTCGGCTGTTCAACCTTCCTTCTCCCTCTCCCTCTCCCTTCTCTTTCATGCCTAAGGAGGGCACATGCAACTGGGGCTTGGTCAAGTTTTTATTTTGGAAAGGGGGAAGAGAAGAAGGGGCATACAGTTGGGCACATACAATAGAGTTGTTGAGCTCTTTTTGGGAAGGGGGAAATAACAAGAGCATGTAGTTCATTTTGGGAAGAATGAAGAGTCACCCTTTCTCTGTCTTTGAATTTATATCCCCCAAAGTGTGTTGGGGTGTTTGGGCGCTGGACCAAGGCTGTCATTATCCCCCTTTTGGGTTATCTTGGGCTGGTTTCTTTTCCCATCCTCCTCTAGGATAGGCCGGTCCAACTCTAATTTTTGGCGTCGTTGTCAATTCAGAAATTAACAGCCAACTGTGCCGCTACTGAATTAGAAATCGATAGCCAAAAATTATGTTGCTGCTGATTTAGAAATTGACAACCAAAAACTTTGCCGTTGCCGATTCAGAAATCGGCCGCAAAACTGCATCGTTGCCAATTCAGAAATCGGCAGCCAAAAACTTTGCCACTGTCGATTCAGAAATCGACAACCAACTAGGCCACTACCGATTCAGAAATCAGCAGCTAAAAACTGTGTCGTTGTGATTCAAAAATCGACAGCGATGGTGGAGTCACTTCGGCTTTACTTCTCTCTTTTTTTTTTGTGTTTACACACATGCTCATAATTTTAAGGTAAATAGTGAATTATTGGACTAGTTCATCTATTAAGGTATGACTTGTATCGTTTAGCTCATTAGCCATGTTTGACATTGTCCTCAAATGTTTTTTCATGATATGTATGGGTTTCCTTTTACAAGTGTCAAATTTAATAGTGAATCATCTAAGTTTGGTCAAATATGTACCTCAAAACTTCCTTTTCATCTCATCCACATGTCCTTTACATTGTCGTACCTTAAGAACTCCCATATGATATTGTTATCTGTTCTACTTAGCAACATAATATGAGTGATATGATTCTTTTTTTTTTTCTAGGGTCACAAGCCTCACGGTCCCTTTTATGTTAGGACTATGATACCACTTTTTAACTATTGAATAAAAACATTTAGAGCCTATAAAGCCTTGTGCTCTTTAAGAACATATTGGGTTTTCATATTTCAAATTTCATAATTATTTTTTTAATTTTCACCTTTTTTTAAGCTTGATCACAACATTTTTCAAAGCAGTTTCCATTTCAAATTTAATATTTTTTAATTTGTAGACAAAAACAGAAGTTAAATTGGGTCTCACTTAAGTTTTGACCAGGTCGCGGGTTACCCAAGTTGATTGAGTCAACTCCTAACTTAGTTCGACATGAATCCTAGCCTACACTAGGTCTCACTTTAGTTGGTTACAAGGTTGATCCACTGAGAGGAACAAGATTTATAACTATGCTTTTTAGTTTTAGCAGTAGCAACAACAACAATAAACAAATAAACTAAAACATCTAACCATTTATATTGATAACTTGTAGCTTCTCTCACAATTCGTTGTTCACGTAACAATTTATAGCTATTTTTTCATCTTTAATCTTTGAAGTTTTTACTTTTTTTACATTTTTATCACCAAGTTTTTTTATCTTTTCAATTTAATCCTTTAAATTTATGTTATTTGTCATTTTATGCACTTAGAACTTTTTTTAATTCTCTATTACCTTTATGTTGTTTAGGCTTTCCATATTAAATTGACAATTTGTAAAACCCCGATTAAAACATTATGATATTAGTAAAATGCTAAAAATTTAACTTGACAATCAAAATAAATAAATAATAACATATGAATACTAAATTACTAGAGATGAAGATTTATGAATTTAAATCTTAAAGTATGGTAAGCCTTAGAAATAAACTGAAATGAGATACTCGATAAAAAATAAATAAATAGTCGAACAAAAAAACAAGGGTAGAATTGTAATTGAGTATAAGAGGAATATAAATAAAAACATGGCTTCCTAAAGAAGCCATGTTGGTCGACCATTTGTAGGATGAAGAGAGAAGAATTTAAGCAAATTCATAAGAAATCCTTGCTAAAGAACACCAAAAAGAGATAAATAAAAGGATTAAAAAGGGATTAGGAAGGGATTAAGCAATGAAATTGAAGAAAATCAAGGGTTATTTGGTTAAAAAAGGCTGGTTTTGAAGAAGAGAAGGGAAATAAGTGAGCAGAAAACTTATTTTTCTTGTTTCTGTCTTCTTAATTTATTGTGTTTAAGAAGTAGGGAACCTTGATTAGCTATGATTTTGAATTATTAATGAATAAGAAAATTCATGTATTTTGCTTATGAAAATGTTGTGAAAATTGGGTTTGAATGGAAGAATGGTTGAATGAAGTAGGCATGAAAAAAATTTGAGTATGTTGTTAATTGAATGCATTGAAGAACAAAAACTTGCCTCTCATCTTAATAAAGGTTTCAACCTAGAAGATGGAAGGAGGAATTGAAATTGTTTGGTATAATTGTTAAGTAAACCATGTGGAACTATATTGGTTAAATGCAAATGAGTTGGTAACACATTAATCTTGAAGGAATTGAGAACAAAAAAAAAAAGAAATTGAAAACTTTATATTAAGACCAATTAAACCTAAGATATTGGCCTTGGGATAGATAAAAAGAAAGAGGAATATATGGTTATAATGAATTGATGAGAATAAATGGAATTTTAGGGTTACCTAAAAATAATTGTTATGCTATTTAAAAGGTGAAAGGATTAAAGTATCTTATAAAAATATGGAAAATTATGGAATTTCTTTGATGTATAATGAAAATTGAGTGGAAAGTGAAAATAAGACCTTTGTATTGAGGATCCTAGTTTTGAAATGATTCTTTTGATGATGTAGGGGAAGTTGTAGAAGGTGCAAAACCAGTGGGGACTGTTAGACGATAGTAGACTTTGAGTAGGCACTTAACATCTCAATAGTTATTAATTATTATTTTAAAAGTCAATAGTGATTGTTTTTTTTTCTTGATATCAATGATTTTATAGAGTTTGTAATGATTAACAATTGTATGTTAATGAAAGAAATTATGATGAAAAGCAGAATAATTAGTATTCGAGTAAGATGCAAGATCAATTAATATCCAAATGGGATTACCGAAATTGTTGGCTTCCAACTAGGAATGCTAGAATAATTGGCATTAGAGTAAGATGTTGCATTGTTTAGTATCCAATTAGGATTACCAGAATTAACGACTTTCAAATGGGAATGCTAGAATAATTGGCATTTTAGTAAGATGCTGAATTGATTGGTATCCGATTAGGATTACCAGAATTAATGGCTTCCAAATGGGAAAATTGGAATAATTGGCATTCGAGTAAGATGTCAAATTGATTAGTATCCAATTAGAATTACTGGAAATTATTGGCTTTCAAATGAAAATGCCAGAATAAATGATAGTTACGAGGATTGTTGTAATTATGGGTAACCAAACAAGGGTTACAAGATCATTTTGTCTTAAAATGAATGACTGAACAAATTGACTATGACATAAAATAATCAATTTATAAAACCATTTGTGTACGATGGATCAATAGAAGAAGGAGAAATTAGTGCAAAAAGTTATTTAATTTATTGTTGAAATATTAGGTCGAAAAGGAATGTATTAGTAAAGGAAATGAATTCTTAAAAAAAAACAATTATTTAAGATTGAATAAAATTATAGTAAAGATTAACACTTTGTAATGCCAATTCTTATACCAGGTTCTTTTTCATGATCATCATGAATGAACTTTTATTATTGCTTTCTTGTTCTAGTTAATAGGAAAGGTATGCATGTAATATTGTAATTATGGATAATGTAATGTAACACTTTAAGTAATTCTTTTTGGTATGTAAACTAGAGCTTATGAGCTTTAATGTCTTTGCTAGAAAAGAACTTGAAATCAAAGTAGTGATTATCCTTTGTTTTATGTTCTTTCCTTATTATTTATTTAAATTCTTTTATTGTTTTATTAGTATGCTAAATTGATTATGTTAAAATGATGTGGTGAATTTCATGAGATTATTGATGAGATGAAAGTTCCAAATAAGTTGATTTAATGTTTGAGATTGGACTATAATGTAAATTGAGATATAAAAGATCACCAATGCATGAGAAGTAAATGTAGCACCTAGGGTTATGAAATGAATAAAAATAGAAATAACAAAAAGTATGATTATGTTCAAACAGTCGACTATTTGAATTTACAAATTGATTTGGACAACCATTTAACAAAGTGAAAAATTAAATTCACTATTGTCTTAAACAGTCGAGCAAACCAGTCGACTGTTTGATCAACTAGTATAAGAAGATTGAGGAATATAAGAGAACCAGTCGACCGTTAACACTGACAATAAAATGTCATAATAAAAAAATTGCCTTGTTCTTTTTTAGATTATCTTAATATAGGGATGTTACAGTTGGTATCAAAGCTTTGGTCTGATTCAATAGACTTGGAATCATGATTTGATGTTTGATGAGTATTAATTTGATTTCAGGATGGTCTGTCCAAGACAAGGTAGGAGAACATGCCCTTCTCTAAACATAAAAAGGATTCAAATTATGGATAGGAATAAGGCTCTTAAAGAGGATCATCTGGTTAATAAAGCTTTGTATTTGTCGATCGCTTCCATACAGTTAGGAAGAGGAGGGTTGGTGGGATACCAATATATGGATTCTTCATAAAGGGCCAAAGAAGTATGACCAGAGGGATCTGAGATTAGAGGTAGGGTAGCTAGCCCCCTTACCTATAACGCAAACAATTACGCCAGCACCACTTGAAAAAACTCCACATACTTGGAATAGATAGTTAGAGTTATAGTCGTAAGGTTGGGTGGAGCTGTTGGGTTTCTCGAAACACATAAAGACATCAGAAATGATAAATTTAAAATTTTCTTGGGAGTCCTTAGGATGTTTTTAGACAAATCTAAGGTTGTTTAAGGTTTATACAAAGATTATCTAACGATTAGATTTTCTTTTCGGCTTTGAATATTTGCTTCAAAGCTAGGTTGTCGTAAACCACAAGTCATTCAATTATCTAATCTCGAACTGTAATTCACATGAACCACCATGAGAAATCTCCTAAAATATTTTAGAAGAGATGGATTGTTGTACCTTATAGTGTTAACTTTTTTCTTTTGTATTTTACAAGTTTACGTATTGTACTCTATTCACTTTTTTCATCATAAAAAATAAAAGGCATATCACTCTCTTTATAGAAAAAACTTAAAAAACCTTATAAATAACAAAATATCAATTTGCTCCTTCAATAATATCACATATATTATTTTAGGCTAATTTTAGAAATTTATTCAATCAAATCCTTACTTGATTGTTTCTAGGTCTAGAATTGTAATCTCATGTATTAATTACATTCTAGTCCTCAATTTCTAAAATTTATTTATAATCAAGTCACACTTGATTAATCATCCCATTTTAATTTCTGACCAATGGTTATATGTGTGACCCATTAGGTTTCCTAATAAGTTGGCCCAAATATAAATCACAATTCTAAATAAAATAGGATTAAATAAATTAAACAAATTAATTTATTATTAATTCAACAATTGATTGATTTATATTTGAAGATTAAGTATAATGTCTAACAACATGTCATGATCCTCCAAATATTAGGAAAGTCATAAGTGATTTGACTTAACCTTTTAGTGACCAGTTTATTAGTGTAATTATTATCCCTTCATCAACAATATTATGATTTGGACATTATAGCATGAAATGTGTTTGTTCTATCAAATCGTGTTTGTTTTCAACACCATTGTCATTTATTATTTGAATAAGATTTAAAACTCTTTTCAAATGTAATTTTACCTTTTGCAATGATTTACAATCAATACTATTTGAGAACAGATGAAATATTTTCCCTAATTCACCTAGGGTGATGAATCCTCTCTTAATTACTTAAATACCTTTAATATAATTCATGTTATATCTAAAATTTGTCTATTTGTTACCCTTGATTAGGACTACATGTAGCAAGATCAAAACATAACACTCCCTATATAAAATAACTTAGTGATCTTAAGTCTTAAGATCACTTACACAATTATAAAGTGAGTCTTTCCATAGACACATATGATCTCTCTATATGAAATTCTAATAAGGGTAAGTTCAATGTACATGTCATCTAATAAACACCTACATATTAGTTCTAGGTATTTCTCATATCTCAATTTATAAGAACAATAGCTTCCTTTCATGAAGGAAAGAACATAATATGTCATAGTCTCAACAACTCTAACTAACATCTAATCTTAATAGAGCATTAACCATGGACATTTAGAAACAATGCTATGATATAATAAGAATTTCATAATTATAACAACTTTATAATTTTCTTTGTAAAGCATTTTTATCCCTAGAACTTTATCTTTACTTTAGACTCATTAATCAAATATTAGATTCATTAAATAAATATTTGATGAATATTAAAGATAAATAAGCCTTTTTTAATAAATTAAATATATATACATGAACAAAGTCAATGATATGTGTAACTAACTAATTGGCTACAGGGTATATACACTAACATGAGCATCCAATACTAACTCTAAGGAAGGGGTAGTTACCTTGGTACGATAGGCTAAAAATCTAAAAGAGATGTATTGTGAGCCCTATTGAGGAGAACATAATGCCAAGATAGATGTGCATTGATTAAAGAAAATCAAGAATATGATGAAGTAGATAGTAGTTCCCGATGACCTGTGGGTGGTCATGCCTCTCAATTCTTATCTAACAATGCCTTGACATGGTGAGAGATAGTGAAAGAAAGAATGACGTTTGAAGTTTTAACCTGGTGGAGTTTGATAGAGAATTTGAGAACAATCACTACTCGAGATATCATCAAAAGAATAAAGAACAAGAGTTCCTAGCCACAGATTTCAAGACCTTTTCTTGTTTGCTTTTGTTTATTTACCCACCAAGCATCATAAAATTAAGAGATTTAGGAATGATCTCCAACAGAAATTATAGATAGAATTGATTGCTTTGCCCTTTTAGATGGTCTGATATTTGGTTGAATCTATCTTATCTCTTTAAACTATGATTAATAGGGGATAGAAAGAATTGGGGAAAAAGAAAGAACCTATGATTTCTTCAATGAGACCTCCCCTCCCGAAGAAAGGAAAAGGAAGGACAATTTAATTAGCTCAAGAAAAGAGGTGGGAATTAGGGATCATGAAACACATTACGTGAATCTCCTTAGGGCTCTAAGGGAGGGTTCATAGGAGGGCAAGCACATCTTAGGGCAGGATCAATAACAGGGTCTACTGAATAGGGTCAGAGGACCATTACTTACCCCGAATATGTCAAGTACGAGCAAAACCACCTAAGAGATTATTCAACTTCCCTTATACTATGTTATATCTGTAGGCAAGAGGGACATCGTTGGAGGAAGTGTCCGAATTTGCATTCCACATGCTACCATTACGGGGAGACTAGGCATCATAGAAAGGAATGCCTATACACGAATAATGAGCAGAGTCAGGGACAAAGACAACTGACTCACAATCAACAACATTCAGTGACTATGAATAGGTCGAGTAGATCAACTTAGTTTGGGCTAGTGTAAATAGAGGAAGGCCTAGAGGATAGGGCAAGAGGACTCATAAAAGAGTTTTTCATGTGACTTAAAAGAAGGTCAAAGTTGTTTTTGATGTAGTGACAGGTACACTACTATTGAACTCACAATTTGTATATGCTCTAATTGAAACTAGTGCTACTTATTCCTTTGTATATACATGATACGATATAAGCAAGGTCAGATTCGGGTTTTGGAATAAAAATTCTTATTATCTAGTTTTACACTATTGAGCATAACTCTAAATCAAACTATTGCATTCCACATATTGGGGTAAACTTTCAGGTCAATTGGAGTTTGGAAAGGCCTTACTATATAAATCAAAACAGGTTATATGAATTTTGTTATTTACATTCTTTTAACTAGTGGACTTCCTATTTATCAATGATCATTTTCCTACAAGGATATGAAAGCTTGTTTTGTGAATTTCCTAGTTCTACAAGGATTTTCAATGGGTTGCAATATAATTTCCGACTATGGCAAAGATTCATTAATGTTTCAAAATCATTTTCTTATAATAATACCTTATTCATCCTAGCTACATAAGAAAAGAAGGGTTGGTGGTATTCAATGACAAACTGGTTAGCTTATGTTGGGGAGTCTCCTAATCCTGCAAGGGTGGTTAAAGGAAGGTAACAAGGATTTTCATGTTTTGAGAGGATTTTTTAAAGTTACAATTAATTATAATATATAAACAAGGAAATTAAACGGGAGGAAACTTCAACAATTAAATTTCCAACTTATTTTGGATATCTAAAGGTGGCAACAAAGACCCTAATGTTTCTAGGTTGAAAATATCATTCAAGACATTATTTATTCTAGGAAATTTATCTATCTTAGGTTATTTTGTGTGATAAATTTGTTTTTTATTATTATTTTCTTCATGTTTGAGCTTAATTAATACTTGGTTTTTAGCTAAGATCCGAAGCTTATTTGGAAAAGTGTTTTGTGCTTATTAGTATAGGTTTTGGGTCAATTTTGTAAGTGGGTCAATTTAGTCCACAATGGTAAATCTATTAAGGTTATTTTCTATGAGTATTTAAACTATTTGTAAGCCTAAGAGTTGATTTGATATCTGAGATTGGACTATAATGCAAATTGAGATATAAAAGATCATTAAAGCATTAGAAGTAAATGTTGCACCTAGGGTTATCAAATGAATAAAAATAGAAATAATAAAAAGTATGATCTTGTTCAAATTGGTTGATTATTTGACAAATTGAATAATTAAATTCACTACTGTCTCAAATGATTGATCAAATCGGTCAACCATTTGATCAACTGATATGAGGAGATTGAGGAATATAGGAGAACCGGTCGACCGAATGATTAGAGTAAATTAGATTGGTCGACTGTTAACGTTGACAGTAAACTTTCATAATAATAATAATAAATTACCTCGTTCTCTTTGAGATTAATGAAAAGGAATCAATGCAAGGATTATCCTAAGATAAGGGTGTTACATGATTAATTTTATGAAATAGATTTTTAGTTTACTATTAAAAAAATGGACAAATGAAGGACCAAAATTGATATAGAGAGAAACAATGTCGCCGCCCCCCTCTTTTTTTTCATGGGAAAAACATTCAAAAATATAATTTAATCCCTTAAGTTTAAATTTTCTCACAAATTAGTCCATGTTATTTTAACTTATTATATTTTGGTTCCAAACTTTACTTTTGTCAAGCATCATCCCTAAAAGTTGGGAGATGACAACATATGTCATTGAAAAAGTCGAGGAGAGAGAAAGCTTTTAGATGATCAGATTCCAACCACCAATAACTTTGATTTTTGTGTCTATAGATTCATTTTTTAGAGAGAAACTCAATTGAGGTGGTTTCAAACTTTGATGATATTGGGAAAAGTATATTAAGTTTTTTTTTTAATTTGATTTGATTTTGAATTTTTAAATGATTAAAATGTATTTTATAGTTGAAAATGAGGTTTTAAAGGTCCATCAAATGTTTTTTTCTTCATGTTGTTTGATTATAAAGGAATTGAAATCGGGATTTTTAGGGTAAAAAAACATAGACCTCAATTTTCTGGTCATTAGAGTTATTTCCAATGACAAGAAATGGTTGAAGGCTAATGATACTTCGTGTAAAGCCTCACAATATTCTCCAATTCATGACATGATGTTTATTTATAATGAGTCGAAAATGGGGTGATATTGTTTTTTATGTATTGTAATATCCCATTGATGCATTGCATAATTATATTTATAAATTCAACAAGTAGACATCATTAGGTGATGTAGCACGTCACATATATAATACCCAATAGCATCATGGAAGAAGATACATAGTCATTGCATTTATAGCATGATGTGTTTATACATACAAAATCCATATTAATGATTTCTGAACGTCGCTATCATAAGTTTATACAAAAGTGTTGATTAGCAGTTCATAGCCATTACATAGTTGTACAAAATGCATAATGACTTCATGCTATTACATTATTTATCCCAAACACGTAGGATGGAGTTTCTATGCACCATAGCTATGAGACGTCTATGTTACAAATTAAGTTCAATGTAAGCACAAAGACAATCTCTCATAATATAATTGAGCAACAAAAATATGAGTTTGAAATTACATTACCAACTTACATAAATAGGTTCTTGTCATTGTATTCCTATTAATTCTATTTTCAAGGTTTCATTTCACATCATCGTATAACCTTACATTGCATTATTTTTTGGACAATAAACATACCCCTTATTATCATGCATTACGATTTAGAAGCCCTTGGTACGTTGAGTATCTTTTCACGAATGATTATACCCTTTGAACCATATCCATCTAATTTGTGATTCATATGATTTAATCGTAAGTATAATTGATACATCATTATTTTTATGTAACATATCTTTGACTATATACAAAAGTAGATATCATTATCATTGTCAACTAATGTTAATTTTATTCAATCATCCTAGTCAACTAACTTGGATCTTAACGACCGCGACTAGCTTTACGGTTTCCTTCGAGTTATCGACTAAAGATACCATAAACCTAAATTTAGTCACACCATCCAATCTGATATGGATACCATTAGCCGAAGTTAATCATATCATTCAATCCTGATTATCCGATATGGATACTATTAGCCAAAGCTAATCACATCATTCAATCCTGATTATCCATTATGGATACCATTAGTTGAAGCCAATCACATCATTCAATCTCGGTTGTCCATTATGGTTACCATTAGCTGAAGCTAACCACATCATTCAATCTTCGTTATCCATTATGGATACCATTAGCCGAAGCTAATCACGTCATTCAATCATTTTGCTCCATGAGTAACTTTAAGCAATCAAAATTGAGTGACAACATTATGTATAATTATTACAGAGATTTAATAGAAAACAGTTAAAGGTGAAAACCACCTACATGCTCCTCCCGTAGTGTGTCCTCGTCCGGTCGAAAATCCGATCCCGATCGCACCTCCTGATACAACAAGTGATCATTACTCAATACATTTGCATTGAAATAATTTTAAAGGCCATTTCTATATATTCCAGAACACTCATGTATTCATTCTAACATCTCCCATATTCATATAATTGCGTAGTGACAATATTACAACAAGACATTTGCCCTTAGTTTTAATAAAGGTTATCCAGAAAAAAATTATTGTCTTGACACTAAAGGTCTTGAACGAAAACTAAGTCTATCTGATAATGAAAATTATCAACGAAACTAAGTCATTTTTGACACTGAAAATCATCAACGAAAACTAAGTCATTTTTGACACTTCTTTTCCCTAAGTTTACGTATATGGTCAATACCAAGTTTTCCTTGTAAATATTGTACTTCAACCTAGTTTGAACATAGACAACAACTAAATTCACTTCTAAATTTTATGAAGTACATGCAACATGTAATGTTCTTATTCCATGACAATATCATGCATTCATCAACATTGTTAAAAAGAACCTATTAATCACCACTACTTTCTAAGATGGTCGAAGCCTTTGTCACTTCCCTATTAAACATATTTTGAGTTCTTCAAGTGATATCATCAATTCTCATTCATTATAGCATGATATAAGGTGTTCTAGGCATTCTAGCTTACTAAGCATTACCTAGCATGAACAAGAACAAGAATCATATATTTTTCTATAATCTCATCAAGTTCATCACAATGTTGTCAAGCAATACACAATCAAGTTCTAACATGTATATTTTCAAGGGTTTTCTTAACCAAGATTCCATAGCCAAAACATAACATTGACATCAATTGTTCATTCCATCATTCTCAATTGTATCATTCCAATTCATCAAACACTAATTAATAACAATTTCACATTACATATGAGTTACATTTCCACCATATATTTTGTTTCTCTAGGGATATTTATCATACAAAAGTTTCCTTTATTATTCTTTCTCTTGGTTGAACGTTGTAGTTCATTTCCTTTTAGTTTACTTATGCAATTTATCATTTCTATCACAAGTATGTTTGTGTTATCATGTTATAATTACACATCTTTCTCTTGGCTAAACGTTGTAGTTCATTTCCTTTTAGTTTACTCATGCAATTTATCATTTTTATCACAAGTATGTTTATGTTATCATGTTATAATTACACATCCATCCTCTTAGTTTATAATCAAACAAGTTCTTCAATTCAGTATGCAAAATCAAGACATTAGCAGAGGTATAAAATTTTGTTTTAGCTCAAACATACTTTTAAAAGCATAATAAGATCACAATTTACACATTTCATCACTTCATTCCATCTTCTTTCATTCTTTCAATAGGCCAGCTTTTAGTTAGGGTTTGTTCTTCAACATACATCAATTTCTTTTGTTAGAGATTCTGAAATTACATTCCCTTTACCTCTATTTTTCTAATCTTTCCATTTAATCTTTCCAAAATTATAAGTGCAAGAATCCTAGGTCATTTCCTTTGAGGTTTCCTCCTCACCTTGTTTCGAAATCTTAAAATAACAAGTAGGGAAGTGATGTCACTCAAATATTCAAAGGAAGTGACATGTAAGGGTGGTTTGGATGAAGTTTCTTTACAAGAGGGGGCTGCCGCAGCTAGGGTTGATGTCGACTTTGGAGGAGAGGAAAAATCATCTTTTTTTCCTCTTCATGTATTTATAACCCCTCTTAAATGTGGTGGGTTGTGTTTGGGTGTTCTTATCCTTGCTCTATTTATTTTTTTTGTTATCCCTGGGTTGGTTCTCCCATGTTTTCCATTTAGAATTGTCAATATATTCTTCTTTTCTTATTTAGTTTCTTTCATAACTATATATCCCTTGATTATCTCTATAAGATTTTCATTATTGTTCTATATATTCTTGTTGTAATCCTTCCTATAATAGGCCTAAGAGTAAGGGATTTGATTATGTTTACTATATTAGACCCCAGAATTAAGGGATTTGATCATTCTTGATGTATATATATTGTAATTCTCTTAGTGAAAGAACTCAGCAAAACATTTCAGAAATTCTCTTTTATTATTTTGTCATGGTATCAGAGCCAAAACTCTGAAATCATTTCATCACATGTCTGGTTTTTTTATCTAGCTCCAAGATTTTAGTTTTTTGTTTTTTTTTTCCTCGTGTTCTTTTATTCTATTTTTCTTGGACCTGATCTCTTAGTTCTTGTTTCTAGTTAAATCATATCTCTGGAACGGTCTGAACATTTTCTTGTTCGATTAAATGGCAAGAACTATTCTGCCTGGGCATTTCAATTTCATATTTTTGTCAAGGGAAAGGAATTATGGGGTCATATTGCTGGGACAGATCTTGCACCTAACAACGAGAATGGGAAGGAGAAATATGTGAAATGGGAGGTGAAGGATGCTTAGATTATGTCTTGGATCCTTGGAAGTATGGAACCCTCCGTGCTTCTCAATCTCAAGCCTTATAAGTCCTCTAGAGAAATGTGGGATTACCTGAAGAACATTTACAACCAAAGCAATACAGCACAAAGGTTCCAATTGGAACTCGAGTTGGGTCAGCTCAGTCAAGGTAGTATGTCAATACAAGAGTTTTATTCTTCATTTGCAAATCTTTAGGCTGAGTACACCGATGTTGTGTATGCAAGCGTACCTCCTGAAGGACTCATTACTATCCAAAATGTGCATGAGACTAACAAGCATGACCAGTTTTTAATGAAGTTAAGGGGGGATTTTGAAGCAATCAGGTCCAACATGATGAATAGAGAACCAGTTCCTTTATTGGATATTTGTGTAGGAGAGCTTCTTAGGGAAGAACAATGGATCGTTACATAGGCTATCTTGGAGTAGAAAGCTTAAAATTCTACTCCAATTCTTGTTGCCTACACTACTCAAAGGAGCTCTAAAGGAGGCAGAGATATGACTAATGTCCAGTGCTATAGTTGCAAAAGATTTGGGCACATTGCCACTAATTGACTAAAAGATTCTGCAATTATTGTAAGAAAAATAGGGCATATCATCAAAGATTGTTCCACCCGGCCTCTAAAGAAATCTGAAACTGCCTATAATGTCTCGGTTGGTCCCTCAAATGCTCCTAGTCCTGGTCAGTCTTCTACTACTCCTGAAATGGTCCAACAAATGATAGTTTCTGCCCTTTCTGCTTTAGGCCTTTCAGGTAACAAAAATTATATTCATAAGCCTTGGTATTTTGATTCTGTTGCTTTCAATCACATGACCAACACTGCCTTACCTTTAAATAATGTTAAAAAATATAAAAGAGATCTTCATATTCATACTACCGATGGTATTCCCTTGCCTATCACATCTATTAGTGATATTTCAGCCCTTCTGAATATTGTTTTTGTGTCTCCTAAGCTGTCCACTAATCTTATATCTGTTGGCCAATTAGTTGACAATAATTATGATGTTTATTTTTCAAATTCTAGTTGTTTTGTATAGGATCAAGTGTTCAGAAAGATGATCACGAAAGGACCTATAGTGGGATGTCTATTTCCTTTGCTTCTATCTCCCTCTCATGTGTCAAATTATGTTGCTTGTAATGTTGTTCAATGTGATAATCAAGTGTGGCATAGATGTTCAGGACACCCTAATTCTCATGTACTTCGAGTCTTGCTTAAATTTGGTTTCCTTGGAAATAAAAATTTGACTTCTTCTAATAATGTTATTATTGATTGTGCATCTTGCAAACTTAGCAAAAACAAAACACTTCATTTTTCATTGCATAAAACCCGCACCACCAAACCTTTTGAACTCGTTTATATTGATGTATGGGATATTACACCTGTAATTTCTCATGAACATTACAGATACTTTGTTACATTTATCGATGATTTCACTTGCTTTACTTGGGTATATTTTCTTTGGTCTAAAAGTGAGATCTTCTTTATGTTTAAAGCCATTATTGCCTTAGTTTAAACACAATTTTCTACCAAAATAAAAAATTTATAATCTAATTCAGGTGGTAAATATATGTCAAATGAATTTCAATTTTTTCTTCAAAGTCATAGGATCAAATCACAACGTTCTTGTCCTTTCACCCTATAAAAAAACGGTGCGGCTGAAAGAAAGAATCATCATCTTCTTAATGTTGTTCGAACTCTTCTAATTAAGTCATGTGTTCCTTCTCATTTTTTGTGTGAAGCTTTGTCAACTGTTGTTTATTTGATTAATAGATTATTATCTCCCAACTTGAACAATGATTCTCCTTACTTTTGTTTGTTTAGACATGTACCAAATTATTCCAATCTTCATATTTTTGGATGTGTTTGTTTTGTTCATCTTCCTGCATATGAGAGAAATAAACTTACTGCCTAATCTGTCAAGTGTGCTTTCTTAGGATATACTGGAACCTAAAAAGGATTTCTTTGTTATAATCCACATGCCCATCGAACTCGTGTCTTTAGGAATGTCATTTTTTTAAATCAGCATTTCTTTCGCACAGAACAGACTTCAGAATTTCCTTCTCTATCTGTTTTACCATATTTTCTTGAGTCGCCAACACTAGTACAAAGGTTTACACCTGATTATGTTTATCGTAGATGCACTCCTCTTGCATCTGATCCTTCTACAGGTCTCATTGAGGTTCCTCCATATCTTCCTACAACATCTGATCATGTTCTACCCATTTCCTATGATCCACCTCCTCTTCGTAGAAGCTCTAGACCTCATAAACCTTCTAAAAGATATGGTCTTTCAACCCCTATGGCCATGTCTAATGCTTTGTCTTCTATTTTCATTCCCACTTGTTATAAACAGGCTATAAAACACGAGTGTTGGCAACAAGCAATGGAAGCAGAACTTCAAGCACTTAAGGCAAATCATATTTGGGACATTGTTTCTTGTCCTCCCCCTGTTAAACCCATTGGTAGTAAGTGGCTCTATACTGTGAAACTCAAGTTTGATGGCTCTTTAGATTGATACAAAGCTCGATTGGTTGCTCTTGGCAATAAACAAGAATAAGGCCTCGACTATGAAGAAACATTCGCACCAATTGCTAAGATGACCACGGTGAGAACAATTCTTGCTATTGCAGCCTCTAAAGCTTGGCCTGTACATCAGATGGATGTAAAAAATGCCTTATTAAATGAGAATCTTAAAGAAGAGATTTACATGAAACCTCCACCTGGTATGTCCATGACAGCTTCTGATGAAGTTTGCAAGCTAAGAAACTTTTTATATGGGTTGAAGCAGGCACCTAGAGCCTGGTTTGAGAAGTTTCACAGCACTCTTCTCACCTTCTCATTCACATAAAGTCAATATGATTCATCACTCTTATTTTACAAGACAACCACTCGTATGGTCTTTCTTTTAGTCTATGTTGATGATATTATCATTATTGGTAATGACAATAGGTTGATCACTAAGCTTTAACATATGTTGCATAATACATTTCAAATGAAAGATCTTGGGCATCTCACATATTTTTTGGGGCTGAAAGTTCACTCTAGAGATTATGGTTTGTTCTTAAATCAACATAAATATATCCAAGATCTCATTGAGCTAGTTGGTTTAAAGGATGCTACTGTTGTTGATACGCCAATGAAGGTGAATGTGAAATACCAAAAAGATGAAGGCGAGCTTTTGCCTTTATATAGGCAACTTGTTGGTAGTCTTATCTACCTAACAATTACAAGGCCCGATATTTCATATGTTGTACATATAGTTAGCAAATTTATGCAATCACCTCGACATCTTCATCTTGCTGCAATTCGTCGTATTATTAGATACTTAATTGGGTCACCTACTCGTGGTTTGTTTTTTCCTAAACAATCTACTCTTTTTTTACTGCATATAGTGATGCAAATTGGGCTGGCTGCCCAAATACTAGGAAGTCTACCATAGGCTGGTGTATTTTTCTTGGAGATGCCTTGATTTCTTGGAAGTGTAAGAAGCAGGACTGTGTCTCTAAATCTTCTACGGAGCCTGTGTATAGAGTCATGTCTGCAGCTTGTTATGAAATTATGTGGTTACGTGGTTTTATTTCTGAACTTAGATTTCCTCCGACTAATCCTACTCCACTTTATGGTGATAATACTAGTGTTATTCAAATAGCTGCGAATTCGGTATATCATGAACGCACAAAGCATATAGAGGTGGACTGTCATTACATTAGGGAGACTTTTACTCAAGGTGTTATCACTCTTCCTCATCTTACTACTGATCTTCAAATAGCTAATGTCTTTACAGAAGCTTTGACACACCAACGACACAAGTTTCTCAGTAGCAAATTGATGCTGCTAGACTTACCCGCATCAATTTGAGGGGGGGTGTCAATATTTTCTTCTTTCCTTATTTAGTTTCTTTCATAACTGTATATTTCTTGATTATCTGTCTAAGATTTTCATTATTGTTCTATATATTCTTGTTGTAATCCTTCCTATAATAGGCCTAGGATTAAGGGATTTGATTATATTTACTATATTAGACCCTAGAATTAAGGGTTTTGATCATTTTTTATGTAATATATTGTAATTCTCTTAGTGAAAGAACTCAGCAAAACATTTTAGAAATTCTCTTTCATTATTTTGTCAAAAATAAACCGATCCATTTCTCTTTTTCTTTTTTCAAACGGGGTTTTACACTTTGTCTACTAGTGCAGATGACTTGTTGTTCGCTATTTATAAAACAAAAACGGCTTGGGCTCTGCAACCCAAACATGTGGGCCAACCTTTTAGACCTAGGTGTGCATGGGCTAACCTTTTAGACCTAGACGTGCTTAGGCTTATGCTATAGACCCTATCTTTTCTTAGATATGTGTAAAAAATTTGAAAATTAAATTCTATTTATATAATTAACTAGATATATAAACAAATCATTCAATTATCTTATTATTATTTTTTAAAAAATAATATTTGAGGTATTTATTGTAATGTTTTGTCATTGTAATATTAATTTTTTTTTGTTATATGTTAAAGAAATGTGATGATTTTTTTTTCTAAAAAAAGTTAGCATAAATATTCAATTAGATAGAGTGTATATTCTATTAACTTTATTGTTGTTTTCGTCGTCGTTCTATTTATATTATTTTCATGAATTAACTATTCTTTTATTTTCTTACATATGAATGAAAATTATTAAAATATTTTTTTTATAATTGCTTTACATATCATCATTTTTTTTTTATTAAAGTAACTATGCTTTAGATAAAAAAAATATGTTCCCTTTAAAATTAAAAAGAAATTCATGAATAACAAAAATGTGTTTTTATCTAAAGAAAGATATTTTTGTTGTTACTAAATTTAAATTATTTGAGTTTTATCAAATATTTGTTTTTATTGCATTACGTTTTTTTTTAAATAATCATGCTATTAATAAAAAAATCATTGTTTTGTTAAAACAAAAAAAAGGGAGAAATTTACAAGAGAAATACATTTTCGCCATATAATTTCAATCATTAAAGTTTTTATAAATATTTGTTTTAATTATCATAAAAATAATATGTTCCTTAAAATTTTAAATCAATGAGTTATATTTGCACGATATATTTACAAGAATAAGATTCCTATATACTTAGCAATCAAAATTAGCATTTAAGATAATAATTAAAAGCAAATAAAATAAAAAGAATAGAGAAGGGAAAATATATGCATCTATTGTTTTTTTGCTAAATTAGCTTTTTATTTTAATATTTCATTAGTATTAATCACTTTTTTTATATAATTTATATGTTTCTATTTTTTTTTATTTTATCGATTGAAAAACATAGTTTCTTTTTATTTTTCAATTTAAAGAATTTATGATATAAAAATATATAGATGTTTTTTATGTAAAAAATTAATTTTAAATTTTATTCCATTTACTAATATAGTGTTTGACATTGTCTTACATTATGTTTTTCAAAAATAATTTTACTTAAAAATATATTAAAATAATTTTTATTTTCATATTGAATTTAATTTTTAATTTTAATACATTAAAATTATTTAAAAAATAATTTAATGTATTGTTTTTTTTTTTTTATCAAAATACTTTAAAAAACCACAAACAATTTGACTCCCAAATACACCAAACCTAGCTGTGGTAATAATAATAATAATAATAGAACAAGAGGATCTGTTACAGCGCAGCATCCACCCTCCCTCAACTATCCATCCAGATATTTCTGCTGCTAACCCTCCTTCCCCCCTGATAGGCATAGCAAGCAGAGCAGCACGTCTTACTGCTAGTACGAGAATAGACTTGTTGAATTGTTACTTAGAAGAGCTAGTGAAGCAAACAACTATTATGTTTATGACGGCGGAGGTTTTGGGAAAATTCTTCTTGCTGCAAAAAGACACCCTCTGTGGCTTTCCAATGGCTGCTGCGGCAACCACTAATTCTCTTCTGTTTGTTAGACCAAGACCCATTTTTGCAAATAACATTAAAAGATCTCAGATGATGATGGCGTGCTGTTGTGGTGTTGGAGAACAAGTCTTCTCAGTCACACCCTCTAATAATTACGAGGTTGATTATTTAGGACAGAGCACTAAAGGGGATTTGAATCTTAACTTTGACCATCTTGACGCCTTTGGTAACTGATCACTTCTCTCTTCAAATTCCCATGTTCTGTTGTCTGCTAACAATGTCTGATTGAGTGTTCTCCCGCTGAAATTTACCACACCATAATAGCTGCTAGGCTGAGGGATTGTTTTTGCTGAATTCTGATTATTTTTTTACTAGTTAAGTGTCGGTCTTTCTTGTTCATTCCATGTAGGAATTGATGGACCAGCAACTTTACAAGGTCCAATTGAGGAGGTTGCTAGAAAAAAGGCTGAAGAAGCTGAGAATTTGCTTAATGACTTGGGCATTTCGGTCAGCCTTCTTTCCTTATCGTTATATTTTGTTAGTTTTGTAATGATAATAATTTATCTTTATTGATCACCACCACCTCCTTAATCTTCCCGTTTTTTGTTTGGTTCATCTTCTCATTCTTCACTTTTGCTATTCACGCTTAATCATTGGATCTGAGGTAGTCACTTGGCATTTCGTACTTACCCCTTCTGCATTACTGAAATGTTTTTACATGTGTTTTCTCAATCTAATTGAATACAGTATTTTGCACTTTCGTAACATGAACTCCTATGCTCTTCCTTTGCTGTGCTTGATGTCCACCAACTATCAAGTTTTTCTTGTTAAGGTTAATTATTCTAATAACATCCAATGTTTCTCAGAGTCCCTCTTCAGCAAGGAATTCATCCCGTGGCATATTTTGCAGTCGTACTTTAAATCTTAGGTCAATTAGTGCCATTGGATATGACATGGACTACACTTTGATACATTACAATGTGAAGGTGAACATGACTCCTTATTCTCTTAACATCTATCCGTGATTACTTATCAATGAACTCTAACTCTTACCAATTCAATTTGTTTAGTTAGACTCTTAATTTTATATGGATTTGATCATTTAAGATCTAGTTATGTGTTTTTGTACTACTGCAGGCCTGGGAAGGACGGGCTTATGATTATTGCATGGGAAATTTACAAAGCATAGGTTTCCCAGTTGATGGACTTGCATTTGATCCTGACTTGGTAATTAGAGGTCTTGTTATAGACAAAGAGAAAGGCAACCTAGTTAAAGCAGATCGGTTTGGTTATGTAAAAAGGGCAATGCATGGCACCAGAATGTTGTCTACTCAAGATGTTAGGTGCGCTTTGAACTTTAAACCTCATAATTTTCATTATTGACTTGCTATGCTTAAAGGCAACTAAGGTGTTTGTTATATTGCAATAACGAATTTAACTTTCCCTTCTTCAAATACACAGAGTAATGTTTCATTCTAATCACACAACTGCTGCTGACATTTAGGAGGACAAGATAAACTTTTTTGAGTTCCCTTTATTCCCTGTATGTAGTCAGGCTTCACTATTTGATGGTGCATATATAGCCATACACAGATTAAATATCATTGTTTTGCTGTGAGGCCGGTTGACCTTTGATGTAGCTTCAACATTTATATTTGATTTGGTACATGTGGAAAAACTGGAGTAATATTTTCCTTAGTGGTGCTTAACTTTCTATGCATGGAAGTGAGATGTATGGGAGGGAACTGGTTGATCTGCGGAAGGAGAATCGATGGGAGTTCTTAAACACACTGTTCTCTGTCTCAGAAGCTGTGGCTTACATGCAGGTGGGCTATTTCAATCCATAGAAATTTGCTAAATTAAAATTCTTTTCTTTTGCTTGGCATTGAGATTTTTGGCGGCGAATAACTTATTCTTCCTATTCTGATGGATCTCCCTTCCCCCAACTGTTTCTTGTGGTTCTTCTTTCTCTTAACTAAGTTAACATTCATATCATTTAGTTGGCAAGGTTTTTCATTCAGCATTGTCGACTGGCATTTAAGATAAGCTTACACAAGTATTGTGCCAAAAGCCATCTGACTGTGGTTTCTAATTATCGACCTAGTTTTTATAGCACTGCCAAACATTTTAATCAAAGAGTAGGAAATCAATACAGAGAATGATGAAATTTTTAAACTTTCAGATTTATCTTTGATTGTTTGATAGTAACTTAAACATTGGTGCAAGGTGAAAGGAAACAAAGGGAGGGGAGAGAACAGAGCAATTAGCCATCCAAGATGAATTAGTTAGACCCCACAAGTTCCTGAAATTTAGTTGTAAACATGTGAAATGCAAAGCTAAAGGTTGGAATTCTTTCAAGCAGTGATAACATTCTCATTGTGTTAGCGGAAAGCTGTATCAAATTATGGATTTCCAGCTTTGTGACAGGGCTGGTTTTTGACCAGCAATCTTGTTGTATTCCATAAATTTCACCATCAAATTGATGTCCAAAAAACTAGTCCCTAACTATAGCAAGCAACAAGACTTAAAGTGTGCTTTCTATGGTTTCTTCAACTAAATTTTAATTTTTCATTAAACTATGTAACCCATGAGATTGTTGGGGTAATCCTTATTCTTTTCTAATAATGTATATTTATCACGTTATCGATACGAGAGTAAGAGCATTATGTCAAGATATGCCTGGGATGGTAACAAGTTGAAAAATAGTTTTCGCTCACTGCATTAAGATATAAAACCGAAGAGATACATATATGAATAACTCACTACTCTAGAGATACAGATCGCTCATCACTTTAGAGATACATGATTAAGAGAATAAGTCCATCACTCACAAAGAAGATACAAAACTTGATAGGTTGCTAAAAAGTTAAGTTAAAGACTTCAATTCAAATTTTTCCAAAAGATCCTTAGTACATGGTCTGAATCATTATTATATACTTAGAACAACCCTCAAAGTCTAGGAAAATGTCAAAGTGACATGATTGAGACCCAAAGAAATGAATTTGATAGAAAACTAGATAAATATTAACAAGCACATGTTTTTGACTTCTTAGAAACACAAACAGATAGTTAGAAAGTTTAAAAACTAAAACCGACATAACTTCTTGTTGAACACTCCATTGCATGCATGGTTGAACAATCTGAAAATATCACATTTTGAACTTGAAACCACATAGGATAAGCTTATTTTCCCATGCAAAGAAGAGAAGCGAATTCGGGCTTAAAGTTGGTCCATGAGCTGACAACAAACTTCATCTAGGACTTCATCAATTTATGTTGTCAACCTAAATTCAAGTAGCTCAACATCAATAGGACCATTCGAGGACACCCCGTGTCAACTTCCCCCAGTTAAGAAAACTCGTCCTCGAGTTCAGATAGTTCTTTTCTCGATCTTATGGATGTCCAATCAAAGCACTTCTATAATCCTTTATGCAAGCCTTGAATCCTTTAACATTAGTTCATTACTTTCCATATAATGGATGTTTATTGAATTATCATGAATGAACAACTCAATCCCACCTTTATTAGTTTTATTATGTTTGGAACTAATGAAAATTGTTTCTAGAATGTTGTCGTAAACATTAACAAGTTAATTCATTTTCTGTCCAAGAACATTAACTTCAATCTCATTAATTTCCAAATTCTACTTAATCATAAGCACACCCTCCATAATTTTCTTTATGAAAAACCACTTTTAGAACCACTGCTGCAATGTGCTACTTATCTGAAGTAATATGAACTTCTTTTACAAACCTAGGTTCATCATAGATTGAAATTTCTACATCAAATCTTCTCCTTCAATATTATCTTCCTCATCCTCATCGAATTTCGGTGATTGATTCCAATCCAAAAAAATCTAGAAATCACCAAAAATTTCAGCTCCATCATCATTTTCTTGTTGCTAAAATTTCTCCTTTATATCCCGATCAAGAGGATGTCTCCTCTTATCATTATTACTAGGAGAACCACTTTCATGAATATCAACTTTTATATCAGAATCTTGATATGGCACTCTATTACTTCTTTGATGCTGGGAAGAAGAAATGACACTAAAATCATGATGTGGTCTGTGAAGCGATGGATCAACATACTCATCATTATGGTCTCGATTCTCATATCGGTTAAGACACTCCTGGAGTTATTGAAGTTGCCTTCTCATATAATCAATTTTAAAAGTATGAATGTCTCTTTTGAATTCTTGCACATGACGTCTACGAATATCCATGGTTGTAAATCCAAAGCTCTGATGCCATCTTGATACTGGGATGGTATGAATGTCGCATAGGTTACAAATAATAGTTTTCGCTCACCACTCTAAGGTACAAAAATGAAGAGATACAAATACGAATAACTCACCACTCTAAAAATACAGATCACTCACCACTTTAGAGTTACAAAGTTAAGGTAAAAGTCCACTCACATAGGAGATACATAACATGAAAAGTTACCAAAAAGCCAAGTGAAAGACTTTCAATTCAATTTATGCCAAAAGATCTCAATACATGGTCTGAATCATAATTATATACTTAGAGTAACCCTCCAAGTCTAGAGAAACACTAAGATGACATTTTTAAGAACCAAATAAATGACTTGGACAAAAACTAGACAAATATCAATGAGCACATATTTTTGACTTCCTAAAATACAAACAGACATATGGAAATTAAAACCACATAATTTCTTGTAGAACACTCCAATGTATTCATGATTGAATAATTTGAAAAGATTATATTCTGAACTTGAAAGCCACATAGGATAAGTTTATTTTCCCATGCAAAGAAGAAATGCAAATTTGGGCTCAAAGTTAGCTCATGGATTGACACTAAACGTTATCAAGGACTTCATCAATTTATATTGCCAACCCATAATCAGGTAGGTTAACATCAGTAGGACTATTTGAGGACACACCTGTGTTAGTACCATTAGTTTAATAAGTGTTATTGTTATTGTCATTGTCTTTTATGAACCATCTAATTCATAACAATATGCTTGCTCATGTAAGTGACAACATGTTAATCTGTCATAGCCCCTTTTGATTCCACTTTCAGATGGTTGATAGATATGATGAAGGAGCTATATCAGCTGAAATATGTCCACCTGACTATAGAGGACTTTACAAGGCATGTTTTGTAGATTATTAATTGCAACAACTCAAGTGTCATTAGGTATTTGTATTTTCCTTTTCTGATACTTGACATGATTTTCAGGCTGTTGGAAAGGCTTTATTTCGGGCACATGTTGAGGGTCAGCTTAAGGTAAATATATTAACGGGAGTTCATTTTGCAGTGCTTATGGTAATTCAGTCCACAAAAGATGTACTGATTGATGGCATTTTACAGAGTGAGATCATGTCAAATCCTGAATTGTTTGTGGAGCCTGATCCAGAATTACCTTTAGCGCTGTTAGATCAAAAGGAGGTATATCTTTGAACTTGTCATCTTTGAATAAGGACAACGTTGTCATAATCTTATACCGGGTTTGGAGATTTTCCTGTGACAGGCTGGTAAAAAGCTTCTACTCATTACAAACTCTGATTATCATTACACGAACAAAATGATGAAGCATTCGTTTAACAGATTCCTACCAAATGATATGGGCTGGCGAGATCTGTTTGACATGGTGAGTGCGCCTTTTTTGTCAGCCTTCGTGCCAAGTGATTACCCTCTTTATGTCCCTTAACATAAGGCTTCATAAAGTTTAAAGGGAATAACTTGGCCCACACTTTCTTTCTTCTGGATAGCATATTAAAAGTATCATCAGCATGACCAGAAATGGAAAGATTCTCACCACATTCCTTTCCCTTGTATCATACCAGCCCTAGGCTTAGAGCCTTCTCCATTGTTACTCATATAGTAAATAGTTTTCTTTTTCTTTTTTTTTTCTTTCTTTTTTTATTTCTTGTGCAAGATATGGATCTCCTTGACATTCATGAAACGTTGGTAACTTATGAGTTATGATTTCTTGTTATTCTTTACTTACATAGGTGATAATATCTGCAAGAAAGCCAGAATTCTTTCAAATGTCACACCCATTGTATGAGGTGGTGACAGGTGAGGGTTTAATGCGTCCATGCTTCAAAGCTCGTAAAGGTGAATTATGCTTTGTTCATGTCCTAGTTTTATCACTACACCAGTGCATTTTGTATGGTAGAATTTTTGTCAAATGAACAAATACGTGCCGTGATCGTGTTTGGATCCTGTTCATGCATGAACACTTGTTCGGAATTTTGCTGTAAATATGGTCAAGTATTGATTATAAGAAGGATCTGGTAATATTGATTTTGACAGCCATCATGAATTACTGGGCGTACTAGATGAACACAGATTGAAATGGGGATGATATCTTTCATATGCAATTGTTATCGATAAAATTTTGCTGCAAATGCATTATTTTTGGACAGGAAGTCTTGAAATTCTCCTTTTCATTATTGTTTAGCACTGATTGTTCTTCTGCCATGAACCAACAAGACTTGTATTATTGTACTGTTTAATGTCCCTTAATCAGCAATCTTTTAAGCTCTTTATTTTCTTCTACAGGTGGATTGTACTCAGGTGGGAGTGCTCAGATGGTTGAAAACTCCCTAGATATCCATGGGGATGAAATATTATATGTGGGTGATCATATATACACTGATGTGAGTCAATCTAAAGTCCATCAACTATGGCGAACAGCATTGATTTGTCGAGAACTGGAAGAAGAGGTTGGAGTTCAGAATTTCTTGTACTGAAATTATAGATTGACTTAAAAAATTGTATTGAAACTATTATGAAAGGTGCTAAAAGCAGCTTTTCTGGAGTTGAGCCTCAAGTAATTTTTCATGTTACTTGTATAGTTTTTTATTAAGAACCGTGAATACTTGACATTTCTGACATCCTGGATTGATCAAATACTGATAAGTGTTTCTTTTTTATTGTATTGAATTCTTGAGCTGCAGTACAGTGCTCTGATTCATAGTAGGGATCATCGGGCCACACTGATTGAGCTTATTAATCAAAAGGAGGTGGTGGGGGATCTCTTTAATCAACTTCGGCTAGCTCTGCAAAGGAGAAATACAGGGCGTCCTGCTCAAGTGAGCATGTTTCCTTGTTTAAATTATTGATCTCTTACTTTTTTAAGCATGTTTCAGTCTACATGTGCTCCATATAGTTTGTAATGCCTTGGACAGTGTTATCAGTACTTGACCTGAAGTTCCTTGCAATCCACTGCAAATGAACTTTCAGTTGCTCGTATAAACAATTTAGTGTACCATGCCACACCTGCAGAAATGTAAATCCCTATTGTAGCTGGTGGCTCTAAAAAGAAAATTTAGTTGGACTGGTTGTATCAGATAACTATGTCATCTTGAAATACTGTGGAGCATGAGATGCATCATCTCTAAGTGCAAGTGAAGATTTCTTGACTGAATGAGTTGAAAGGAACTGCTGATTGTATGGTTTATCTTGCTTTATTTTGTGTACCTTCAGACCCTTGCTGCAACTAACATGGATGATCAAGAACTCACAGAAAGCATGCAAAAGCTATTGATTGTTATGCAAAGACTGGATGAGAAAATTGCTCCAATGCTAGAAGCAGATGGAGAGCTTTTCAGCGAAAGGTAAACCTGGCATGGATGGTTTCAATTGTAGAACTACTTACCTGCCTGGTTACACGATTGGTTAGGTGATTCAGGATCTTGAATTACAGCACCTAAATACTATGGTTGGTTAGTAAATAACGAAATGGACTATAGTTGAGGAATGGGATGTGTTTATCATAAGGTTGTGGTTTAGAAAAGTAAACCAACAAGGAACAACTAAGTAGGTTAAAAGAAAGAAAACAAACCTAGCATCACACTAGGGCTCCTAGAAATCACTCCTAGGAATTCTTAGGCATCACACCTATGATAAGATCAATCACATACCTAACCTCGAAGATCTTAATTTCATTCACTTAAGCCATCCTTCAAAAGTGGGGGTTACAACCAATATAAATAGGCTAATAAGGAGGTGCCTCAGGAGTCAGGAGTTGCACGCACCGTAGCTGGTGCTAGTTGGGAAGTCACTACCTGAATGCTAAAGAAGTTGACTGGTTTTTAAAAATTTTAAAACTACCCTTGGCAAAAATAAAAATTACTAACTGCCCCCGGCATTTAGACACCCCAAAGTCTTGCTCTATTAACTAGTAAAGCAGTCTAGGATAGCTCCAATTAGTGTCAAGCCAAATAGACGTGCTTGTTGTACCACTAGCCTTTCCCCTTTCTATGAACTTTCTACATTCTTTTTGCATCAGTACTCGATATTTAGCTTGGATATCCTTTGTCAGTTGTCAATCAAGCAGCAGCATCCTCTTTCTAGGCATAGCTGTATCACTGTCACATGAAAATTATATCGACTCGGTTTCCTCATTGCATCTTTGTTTTCTGTTCAGGCATATTTGACAAAGAATTCTCATTTTGCAACAGGTGGGGATTTCTTTCTCGTGCAGGTCTGTGGGATAAAAGCCACTTAATGAGACAAATAGAGAAGTAAGTGCTTTCTCTTAAAAGTCCATAATACATTCGCTGCACATGGTTGTGTTTGATTTTTTTTTTCCATTTCAATGTTGAAAATGATATGCTTAATTTTAATTGCAGGTATGCTGATATATATACCTCGAGGGTCTCAAATTTCCTGCACTATACCCCATTCATGTACTTCCGTTCACAAGAGCAGGTATGATGGCATTCTTCATCATGTTTCTAGATTGTATAACGAGTTTGGTAATTGAACTGACACCATTTTTCATTCACAACCACAGACGCTAGCTCATGATTCATATTCGCACTACCAGGCACAGATCAATGGGTCTGCTGTTGACTCAACCGGTGCTTATTAAGACCATAATTGAAATGGAAACCCTGCAGGTGTTGTTACCAGCTGTAGTTGTGTTAATGATATTATTATATATAAATGATCCGTACACTACAAGAGCTTCAACGTTGCAAATTTTATCTATAAAAGAAATAATCATGTTGGTATATGCTTTTTGCAGAATAACTTGTATGTTTGTAGATTTAAATTGTATTGTGTGGATAAAAGTTAGGGTTCTTATTACAGGCCTAAACACTATAGAAAAATGGAGAAAATCTCATATATTATTAAAAGTGTGAATGATATCTGAATGTTCTTAAAATAAACTAGATAACTCTATTGATATTAGTTTTAGATTTAAATTTTTTATAGAAAAGAATTTCTAATTACTTAGCTAATAGAATGAATTAAGATTTCTAAAAAGTAAAGTCTTAATTAAATTAAAAGTAATAAGCTAAAAAAAAAAGGAATTCAAAGACATGGTAAATAAATATAATTTTGCACAATAACTTTTAGCTTTATTTTAAGGGTTTTTTTTTCTTTGACCATCATGAATTTTAAACTTAAAAGGAAATATAATCTTAAAATTTTGGTTTAATTTAATGACCGGAATAAAAATAATGTTTTATTTACTAAATTGTGTCATGGATTTTTAAACTTATCAAAACCTAAAAATCATAATCATTAATGAAATAATGCAATAAATGTTATTAGGCTAATAATATTAAAAGAAGTTTTTCATGTCAATCCTTTCTACTTTTGAAAAATTCATCTTCAAAGAAATAGATATTTTGAATATAACATTGTCACAAATGCATGCATGAGATAACTAGTTTCAAATATTTAAATCTAATTTTAGCAAAGATATATTCATGTAGAATTTTTTAATCTAGGCAAAAATTCTTAAGACCTAAAAAAAATTAATCTTTTATATAGAATCATCATTTGAGATGATGACAATTTTAGTTGAAATATTTGGTCATCCCTAATAATAACGTATTGATCATTAATTGATTTGATAATTTCACAATACTGATTCAACATGGATGAGCTTGGTTTGGATGACACATTTACACTAAAGTTCTCTTTGATATCAACTTTAGTTTTTTAAGCAATTTCAACAGCTTGTTTTGACTTTTCTTTTAGTGTTTTAAGAATTTGAGAATCACAATGTGATACTAATTTAGAAGCTTATTTGATTTCTTCTTCACCATTAATAAATGAAACATTGACAAGTGGAGTAGTATTTGCAACAATATTGTTGTTGTCACTGTTGTGATGTTAAAACTATCTATTATGAAGAGACACCACCTCCTCCATAATTTTCTCCCTTGCTATTTAGAAGGTTGAACAAAAGACAAATAATAACAATCTAATTGCTTATTTGCCCAATACAATATCTCTTCATACTCATTTTGTATAAACTCTAAAATTAATTATTGTTTCAAATATTGCTAAGATGGAATTAAAGGCATACTAATACGAGTTTTAAAGTCTAAAATTCAAACCACCATTCTCTAGCACTATAATAAATTTTGTGTGTAACAAGTCCTACCTTTTGATGAGAAGGAATCTTATTGAAATAAAAATAAGCTTCCAACTTTTTTAACTACTTAATAAATCTTTTCTTTGAAAATCTTCCATTATATAATGAAATCTCATCAAATTCAAGAACAAGTCTAGGATTCAGCTTGCCTTGAGGTAAGTCTCTAAGCAAGTCCATCTCCTCTTGATGATCCTTGTTTGTGTTACCCATTAGTTGAGCTAGATCTGCTATGGATTGCTCCAAACAATCAAACCTTTGTTCTTAACAATTAAATTTATGCTCGCCTGCACAACACCCAAGAAGGCATGCACTCCTACGTTGCAGAATGGGTTGCTACACTCTCCGTCCATTAAAGAAACAAACCTATTCTGATACTAATTGATGTGGCATGTAGCGTGAAAAAAATCTAGGGTTCTCAAGCTCTATGGTTACAATACTAAACATTGTAGAGGAATGGAGAAAATCTCTAATATTTTATTAAAAGTTTGAATAGTCTGAATTTGAATGTTCTTAAATTAAATCAAATATCCTTATTTATATTAGTTCTAGATTTAAAAATATTATAGGAAATGATTCATAATCAAAACTTACCTAAATAATAGAATTCATTTAGGATTAGGATTTCTAAATAGTAAAGTGCTAATTAAATTATAAGTCATATGCTAAATAAAAAAAATAATCCAAATACAACAAGTTAAATAAAGACAATCTCACACAGTAACTTCTATGTCTTATTTAAAGCATGTGCTTTAATGTTCATATAAACACTATAGCACATTAAAATATATTTTTAATCAATTAATAATAAATTCAAGTTGTAGTCGAGGCGGTTGGGGCGCGCATAGCAACCTAGAGGTTGCAATTTCGAGAGCTGGAGTAGACACTTGTAGACGACATGCCATCTATCAATTTTTTTTAAAAAAAAATTAAGGGGCAAACCCTAAGCAAAAAGTTAAAGTATGGTTAGGCGAGTGGGCTTGGTAGGCCTAACCCTTTGCTTCTTTTTTTCTTTAATTTTTTCTTTGATTTTTTTACACTCTGAAAAAAATTACCAAATTCGCTTACTCTTTAAATTTAACATGGTTTTTAAATAATTTTATAATTTTTATTTGGATTTTACTAATTTATTTTTCAATTATTATGTATTTGATTTGAAAATAAAAATACTAATAATAAATGGTTTATAAAATCTTGATTGAAAAAGGTTGTTTATTATTAAAATGTTTAAATAGGTTTGGAACATGATTTTAATATATTTATGATTTTATTAACTTTCAATGACATAAAATATGGATATATTACTTCAATAATTTTTTTAAAAAAACTTGCTTTAACTATTAATTTTTTATATATATAAAATAAAAACAATGCTTCCAATTAAAAACATTGTATTGGCTAAGATGAACAAGAGATATATTGATAGGAAAATTTATTTTTGTAAAAATAAAATTCAAAACAATTGTATGTTCGGGTTTAATAACAATGCTAAAAAATTTCATAAAACTTGAAAATTTTATTTACGTTTTAAAAAACCGCCCCTCCCTCACAATATAGTTTGGACATACAAACTAGTTTTATCTAAGCATAAATAGATTTAAGTGTTAACTGAATAATTACTTAAACATTATAAAGAGACAATCAAAGCTAGTCTCTTGGTCATTGTTTCTTCCAACCCTAATGAGTTTCCAAATCATGCAAATTTAAATTTTTAAAATTAATTATTTGTAATATAGAAAGTAATGGTATTGTCCTACAAAGATACAAGTATTTGGACTTAACTACTCAATTAAAACAAACTATTTAAGTTTAGATTTAAGCAAACCAAGTAAAGATGCACTAAATATACTATCTTAAGAAATCAACTAATACGCAATTTAAATGATAAATAATTAAAAAAGAGATGTCTGTTAACCAAACACCTTATGCATTTAAGATTTTTGCATTCTTTATTTATTTGGTTATTGATCAATATTTGCAAAGTGTTATCAGATCATCTGTTAACAAGTGGTAAACAGGAAAATGGATTTTCAAGTGGTATTAGAGGAAGTTCATTCTATATGAGTGAGATCTATTTTTCTTGATTGAAGATGTTAAAATTAAATTCACCACCAGTATTCAATGCTTCAATCTAGGAGATAAAATGGAGGACAAACGAATTGTAAGGAAGATCCTAAGATCCTTACCTGAAAGATTTTGACCAGAGATAACAACCATTGAAGAAAGCAAGGATCTTGATACTATACGTGTTGAAGAACTTGTAGGTTCCTTATAAACATATGAATCTACATTGCCTCATCAAAGGAAAAGTAAGTCTATTACACTTAAATCTTCAAGGGAAAAACATAACTACTCTTCCGATGATGATCTTAATAATGAAGATATAGCTCTCATAGCTAAGAAATTCAGAAAATTCATGTTTTAAGAGAAGAAAATTGATCAAGTAAAAATGATAAATGATTTTGTCAAAAGAAATGAATCAGAAAATAAAAGTAAAATTAAACTGAATATGGGGAAAGAGTTAAGTGTTTTGAATGTTCAGGAAATGGTCACTTGAGAAGTGAATGTCCTAATTTCAAAAGAAATAAAGAAAAAGCTCTTAATGTCACCTTAAGTGATGAGTATGACTCTGAAAATTCTAATTCATCATCTGATAATGAATGTGCTTTTGTTGTTCTTTCTGACATTGTTAATGGATCTACTAACATGAAAAAAATTGTTGAGATATCGTGTAATTCTGATATAGATCAGACTGTCATAAATTAGAGTGATTCGGATATTATTTTTGTTGTTGCTAATCATGAACTGAGGTTATAGGAAAATATGATGACTTGTGTGAAGAAGTAGTGAAAGTCAAGAAATTGAACAAGAAATTGTTCAATAAACTGATAAATATGGAGAATGAGAAGAACAATCTGGCAGAAGCCTTTAACCTGTCATAAGTAGAGATATCTAAATCTCTCAGGAAAGTCAAAGCACTTGAAAATGAGCTGACTATATGCAAACAATCATAAGAATCGTCAACAACACAAAAACTTAATAAATTGTTGAAAGCTCAAAGGGTATGTATCGATTGTATAGAATTAGGATATATGACACATGGAAAATCCATCAACAATACGCAGGTATCTTCCTCCTCCAAAAGGATTACCTTTGCAAAAGGTAGAAACCTTTCATGCCAGAAGACAAATCAAACAACGTCTAAAAAGGTAAGTTTATCCCTACCTATCAACATTGCAAAATTGAAAGACATGTAAAAAAAAAACTGTTTCGCAAGTGAAAAACAAAATTTAGAGTACAAAGTTGACTTAGTCTTAAATCAATTATGTACTATAGAAAGAAAAAATTAATAAGTTAGTAAGTTGTAAGAAATCTAATGAGACTGAAAGTCTTATTAGAACAAAAATGAAAAATTAATGGGTATTTAAGAAAAAAGAAATATGTTTAGCAGTACACACTGCACTAAAAACTATGATTAACAATTTATGGTATTTAGATAGTGGTTGTTCTAGACATATATGTGAGGAGATAAAGGTCAATTTAAGAAATTTGAATTCATGAATGGTGGTTCGATGATCTTTGGAGATGGAAGCATAGCTACCATTGAAGGTAAAAGAAATGTTGAAATTCCTAGTTTACCTATTTTTCATAATGTTTTGTTTGTGAATGACTTTAAAGCTAACCTGCTAAGCATAAGCTAGTTTTGTGATGAGAATCATAGTGTGCAATTTACTAAGGATGACTGCAACATCTACAATTGTGCTGATAAATGGATCATGAAAGGTACTTCAGAAAAAGGCAAAATAATTACCCTGTCACTATGCAAAGCATGCATGAGTAATTCACGCATGCAAGCATAATGACCAACCGGATCACTGGTTTGGACCAGTGACCGGGTTAGGCCAACTAGGTCTAGCCCAGTCCATATGGGCTAGCTGACCCGGAAAAAAAAAAACAAAAAAAAAAGTTGTGGTCGGGCTGGGCTTGAGCCTTAGGCCCAGTCGACCCAATCCCCTTTATTTTACCCTTTTGTTTTGATATTTAGCCGAACAAGCCATTTCCGGATATCAGAAAATTTCAAAAAAATTCATAAACCTTTTTGAATTTATTTGTAGGTCCCTTGCATTTTTTTAAGTATTTCATTGTATAATTGATCTTTGAATTCTTACTGTGAAATGCAAATTCGGTATCCGATATGTTACAGAGATAATTTAGGGAATTGATTTGTGCTATTTTAGGAATGTTTACTTACCTTGTATAACATTTAGGTGTTGGAAATTTGCCATTAATACTTACCTTGTATAACATTTAGGTACTGAAAATCTACCATTAATACTTACCTTGTATAGCATTTAAGTTCTCTATATAATGAAGGAAAACCCTATGGAAGGGGTATTCAGATCAATTTTGTCATGGTATCAGAGCTAGTACTCTGATTTTTGGATTTTTTTTGGTGTTCTTGTCGTTGCTGTTTGTTGTTACTACCTCTTCTAGTGCCTCTTGTAGTGGCTGTCTGAAGTTGTTTCTGTTGTTGTCTTTGCCTTGCTGATTTTTCTAGTGTTCTTGTCGTGGGTGTTTGTTGTTGCTACCTCTTCTAGCGTCTCTTGTAGTGGATGTTTGAAGTTGTTTCTGGTTAGACTTTCTTGCTATTTTTTAGTGATTTTCATCATGTCTCTTGACAATACTATTGTCCGCTTTAATGGAAAGAATTTTCCTACGTGGTAATTTCAATTTAAGATGTTCTTGAAAGGCAAAGAATTATCACATCACCTTCATAGTTTTGTTCTAGTTCCCACTGATGAAAAAGAACTTGCCCAATGGGAGGTGAAGGATGCTAAGGTTATCTCTTGGTTATTGGGCACGCTTGAGCCCCATCTTGTCACCAATCTTCGATGTTTTACTACGGCTCAAGCTATGTGGGTCTATCTGCATCGTATTTATCACCAAGATCACAACGCTCGGAAATTCCAATTGAAGATGGAAATTAACACCTATACTCAAGGTAATTTGACCATTGAGCAATTTTATTATGCTTTTATTAACATTTGGAGTGAGAATTCTATTATTATTCATTCTAAGGTTTACACCGCAACACTCGCTGCTCTTCAAATGGTTCATGCTGAACGTCAACACGATCAATTTTTGATGAAACTTCATCTTGAATTTGAGCCTATTTGAGCTAGTTTATTGAATCATGATCCGGTTCCTTTCATGGATATTTGCTTGGGAGATTTATTATGAAAGGAACAATGTTTATCCACTCAGATAGGTATGACCTCCGAGAGGGCATTTTTTGAGGCTGTGAATGTAGCCTATATAGCACAAGGGAGAGGGAGGAACAAGTTGCAGTGTTTCAGTTGCAAGGAGTTCGGTCACATTGCTCGCAACTGTCCAAAGAAAGTTTGTAACTACTGCAAGAAAGAGGGGCATCTCATTAAAGATTGCCCTGTGTGACCTCAAAATCGCAAATCTCAAGCATTTCAAGCTGCTGTTCAGCCCTCGTCTTCTTCTGCTCTTCCCATTGTAAGCTCTGATTCGTCTATTCTCATGCTTGTCATGGTCTAGCAGATGATTGTGTCTTTTTTTCAGCTTTAGGCCTTCAAAGTACAGATCTTACCTCTATTTCTTCTTGGATTGTTGATTTGTGTGCCTTTAATCATATGACTGGTAACACGACGGGATTCCATGATGTTTGTAAGTATGGAGGCACACAAACTATTCAGATTGTTGATGGTAGTACACTTCCTATTACTGCTGTTGGTACTCTGGGTTCTTCATTTCAAAATGTTTTTATCTCTCCTGGCTTATCTACCAATTTGATTTTTCTTGGCCAATTAGTGGATAATAATTGTGATGTTCATTTCTCTCGTGGTGGTTGTCTTGTGCAGGATCAGGTGTCAGGGATGGTGATCGCGAAAGGGTCTAAAGTGGGACGTCTATTTCCTTTACAGTTTTCTATTTCTATTCTTGTTTCTTTTGCTTGTACAATTACTGCCAATAATAATGAAGTTTGGCATAAGAAATTAGGGCATCCTAATTCTGCTGTTTTGACTCATCTTTTGAAACATGGTCATTTGGGCAATAAAGATTCCTTTTTTCCATCTCCTGCCTCTTTTAATTGTGTTACTTGTCATTTTGGTAAAAGTAAAACATTACTTTTTCCTGCGCATGGTACTTGTGCTTCTACTTGTTTTGAGATTGTGCATATTGATGTTTGAGGTGTCAGTCGTATTATTTCTCATGGTCAGTATCGTTATTTTGTGATGTTTATCGATGATTATTTCCCAGCGTTCTTGTCCTTATACCCCTCAACAAAATGGAGTTGTTGAGTGTAAAAATCCTCATCTCTTAGATGTTGTTCATGTTTTGCTAATTGATTTGTCTGTACCTTTTAAGTTCTGGGTAGAAGCTTTATCTATTGTTGTTTATTTGATCAATCGTTTTTCTATTGTCACTCTAAATTATGATTCTCCCTATTTTTGATTATTTGGCATATCTCCGGAGTATCAATCCTTCCATACTTTTGGATGTGTTTGTTTTGTTCACTTGCCACCTATTGATCGTCATAAGCTTGCTGCCCAATCTATCATATATGTTTTTATAGGATACAGCCCTACTCAGAAATGATTTGTTTGTTATGATGCTCATGCAAACAAATTCCGGATCTCCCGGAATGTGATTTTCTTTGAAAATCAATATTTCTTCCAGTCTTAGGTTATTTCTGATCCTCCTATTACTCTTCTACCTACTTTTGATGATGTAATTCTTCTATTAAGCGCTTTCAACCAGGTGTGGTGTATGATAGACATCCTCCTTCAGCACCTTTTCTAGACACTGATTTGTCATATGATTCTACGCTTCCAACACTTTAATGTTCCACCTGGGTTACACATCTACCAGATAGGTATGATTTTTCTCATACCTCGCTTACTGCCACTCTATACACTATTTATGTTCCTCACTCTTATACTCAGGCAGCCACTCAAGCATGTTGACAGCAAGCCATGCAAGCAGAATCCAAGCTCTCCAAGACAATCACACTTGGGATCTTATGACTTGTCGCTCAGGTGTCAAATCTATTGGTTGTAAATGGGTATACTCAATCAAGTTTTGATCTGACGAGTCACTAGATCGATATAAGGCCCATCTCGTGGCCCTTAGGAATCGACATGAGTATGGTATTGATTATGAGGAGAGGTGTGCACCTGTTGCTAAAATGACTATTGTACGGACTATTTTGGCACTTGCTATGTAACAAGGGTGGTCTCTCCAACAAATGGACGTGAAGAATGCTTTTCTACATGGGGATTTGAAGGAAGAAATTTATATGTCTCCACGTCCTAACATGTTTGCTACACCTTCCTCCGAGGTTTGTCAACTGTGCTGATCTTTGTATGGGTTGAAATAAGCTCCACGTGGATGGTTTGATAAATTTCGTTCAACTCTCCTTGGTTTTTCACTTTACTTAGAGTTAGTTTGATTCCTCTTTGTTTCTTCGCAAGACTTCTGCAGGAATTGTGTTACTTCTAGCATATGTTGACGATATTGTGATTACTGATCGGATGCCGTGTTACTTACACAATTACAACAACATCTCAAGGCCTCTTTTCATATGAAAGATCTTAGTCCCTTGCAGTACTTCCTTGGCCTTGAGGTGCAGCTTACTTCGACTGGTATATTGTTACACCAGCACAAATACACAGAGGAAGACATTTCATTAGTTGGCCTCCAATTGGGTAATTCTGTTCTTACTCCTTTGGAGGTCAATCTTAAGCTTCATCACAAGGAAGGCGATCTTCTATCCAATCCATTCTTGTATCGGCAACTTGTTGGGAGTTTGAATTATTTGATGATTACTCGCACTGACATTTCTTTTGTTGTGCAGTAGGTCAATCAATTTATGCAAGCCCCTTGAAATCTTCACCTAGCCACTGTTTGTCCCACTATCCGATATTTGAAAGGCACCTTTACACGTGGGTTATTCTTTCCTAAGGAATCTTCCTTACGGTTGGTAGGGTATAGTGACACTGACTGGGCTGGCTGTGCAGACACTCGTCATTCTGTTATTGCTTGGTGCATGTTTTTAGGCAATGCACTCATTTCTTGGAAAAGTAAGAACCAAGACAGAGTTTCCAAGTCCTCTATTGAGTCTGAATATCGTGCTATGTCTTCCGCTTGCTCTAAGATCACTTAGCTTCGTGGGTTATTAGGTGAACTTGGTTTTCCTCAACACTATCCCACTCCTCTTCATACTGATAATACAAGTGCTATTCAGATCGTCGCTAATCTTGTCTTCCATAAGCATACAAAACATATCGAAGTCGATTGTCATTCCATCCGTGAATCCTTTAACCGACATGTGATTACTCTTCCTCACATTTCCACCAAACATCAAACTGCAGACATCTTCACTAAAGCTCTTTCTCGGCACCGACATCAGTTCTTGGTTGACAAATTAATGCTTTTTTATCTACCAACATCAATTTGAGGGGAGATGTTACAAAGATAATTTAGAGATTTGATTTGTGCTATTTTAGGAATGTTTACTTACCTTGTATAGCATTTAGGTGCTGGAAATTTGCCATTAATACTTACCTTGTTTAGCATTTAAGTTCTCTATATAATGAAGGAAAACCCTATGAAAGGGGTATTCAGACCAATTTTATCACGATA
>Ga0325411_1000437_pt1 | contig 43403 bp, 16 predicted proteins | sample PopdelMetagenome_13_FD_206181 | JGI IMG/M metagenome (GOLD analysis project Ga0325411, IMG submission 206181) | Populus deltoides microbial communities from Bellville, Georgia, United States - Xylem-PdIQD-R4 | ecosystem: Host-associated > Plants > Phyllosphere > Stem > Wood/Secondary xylem...
CCAATTTAAACATATTAAAATTAAAAAAAAAAAAAAAAAAAAAAAGAGAAAAAAAAAAAGAGAGTGACTGTTCCAATAAAGATACGAGGAGGGTAGCATTGATTTGCCCTCCACAAGTAGTTCTTGTTAATGAACAACATGGGCCTCGGTAACACGGCATTCCAGATAAACATCATGACAAGCTAGGAAGAATAAACAGACTGCCATTAATGTGCTAATTAGGGGGTGTCTTGGAAGAAGAGAGACAAATGAATTGAATATTGGGTCCGTAAGGTAAGTATGGATATGATCACATGGTTCAGGGCATGCTTTGATTCCTTTAACAAAAGCAGAAAAAAATCACACCTCAAAATAGAAGAGAGGGCTGGGAAAGACACCCCCCCCCCCAATCACATGCTTCCGGGGGACCATCTACCCCCTTGATTAGAGTTAACCCCAAGTGCATGAGAAGATCCCAAAAAACAATACAAAAAGGAAGGTTGCTGCCTCAAATCCTACTTCTCACTAAAAGACAACTACAAACTCCAGAGGAGTTCATCTGCATGCTGGATCACAGTCACCTTTGTTTTAAAAGAACATTTCATGCCTTGAGTGCTGCAACTGTCCTTTGCTTTAGATCTTGTAGTAACACTATATATATATTCTGGCCATTAATAATACTAACATATAAAGCCACCATTCTAGATGCCCGGCCCCTGTTCTTTTTTCGAAAAGGAAAAAAATCCCGTCCAGGTTTAATAAAGGAGCACCAGCACCACCTCCCTACCTTGGAAACGGAAGGAAACTTCCCCATGGCATTAATTCTAGGAAAACTCGTTGGATCTATTCAATAAAGAATGTTTGGACACCAAGGGATCATAATTCTCTTCTGGGATAGCTAGTATATATACTAGTTAATTTTAAATGCTGCTCTGAAAAAAGATTTTTGGTTGCTGCATTAAATTATCATCACGCTATTTGCTATGGGGATTGAGGACAAACTAAATCCAGCAAATCAATCTGTTCACACGAATTACAAATGGTATTTCATATCTGTTGGAGTGTGTGTGTGTGTGTGTTAACACTTTGGACAGCATTCATATAATTAGGTGCAAATTAATTACTTAATTATATGCAAATTGAATGATCTGCAAAGTCTCTCTCTCTCTCTCTCTCTCTCTCTCTCTCTCTCTCTATATATATATATATATATATATATATATATATATATATATATATATGTGGCACCTTCCAGGCCAGCAGGAAAGTTACGGGTCGGTATGTGTCGGTAATAGAATTTGAGTGATCAATGCGCTATCAGAACATGAAGTGGAAGTAACCCAGAAGCCCAGCAGGTTAGATGGGATTTGGCAAATCTGAACTGGTGACCATTAAGCAAATAGTACTTTAATATATATTCGTCATAAAATCAAGAACTAGCTAGCTACTCACGAAATATCAAGTCTTTAAACTAGTTATTTTCACAATAGTGCATGCATTGGTGAGTGGGTTGTTGTGAAAATTCCCAATAAAATGGTCGGGTGTCCATGATTTGATTGGCTTGGATACCTAATTCCAACGCAAATTAATAGATAAAGACAACCTATGTCATCTTGAATCCCTCGAGCAACAAAATGCTAATCTAAGATTTCTAGAGTCCATTATGTTAATCAAAGAAAAACCAATCTTCTTCTTCTTGTTTTTCTTTTTTATCCACATCTTACCGATTCCTGCTTCCAAGACAGCTTTAGATTCTTGATCAATTAATTGAGGTTCCCTTGGGACGAATTTACCAGTACTTTATGATTAGACACATTGCTCATGACATGCTAGAATTGTGTGTGTGTGTGTGTGAGGGAGAGAGAGAGAGATGCCTTGGCCAGTAATAAACGATAGATAAGCTTATAAAACCACAAGGTTACAAAACTGTAGAGATTTTGGAGATATACATTACATGCATGAGAGAGAGAGAGAGAGTAAGCGAGAAGAAAAATAAAAAGAAACAGGGGAAAGGGAGCTACCTACCTAGCTACTTGTTAGCCCTATACTTGATAAGTCCTAGGCTGATTGAAACTCGAAGACCCTGGCAAACACTTGGCTAGAACCATGGGTAAAGTGTATTTGGCAAGAACACCATGGCCAAGGTGGGGTTAGTGTATTAACTTCGAAGGGATCAGGGATGGGTAGGTGGAATGCAATTGCTCGCTTGATCCATCGAGTATATCCGGTAGGCTCTATGATTTTCAGGGCAAGAATATTGCCGGTATCCTGGTCACTCGACTTATTAAAGCTCTTAATTGCACACTCACACGAAAGGGAAGGCATCGGAGATTGGCACTGATTTATGAGCCTTGGTTCGAGTATTTGATGATTGTTCATGGATTGGACAGATGTTGGAAGATGATGGGTGCTCCATACTGGGGGTGAAGTAGCATGAGGACTGTTGGTGCATGCTGATAGCTAGGGGCCAGTCTGAAAGAGAATCGTTGCAGTAATATGGCAAGCGTTAATTTGGCTTGCAAGATAGCTAGATTTTGCCCGATGCAGGTGCGGACTCCGAGCCCGAATGGAATGAACGCCAGGTGATGCTTAGCAGCGCGGGCCACACCACCGGAGAAGCGAGCCGGATTGAATTCATTTGCATCATTGCCCCATATGGATTGATCATGATGAAGGGCCAGGATCGGTATCAAGATCTCGGTCCCACTTGGGACTTTGTAGCCCCCCAGCTCCACATCAGCCTTGGACCGTCTGATTGTGGCGATTGTTGGTGGGTACAACCGTAAGGATTCATTTAAAATCATGGTCAGCTGCACACCATAACAAGATTCAGCATGTAAGTGAAATGACGAAAATGCCACTACTACTTGTTGGTTCTCCAGCTCCGAGTACAGAGCAGTGTATCTATATTGTATATAGGATAAAGAAGGGCAGGAAAAAACAAGAACAAAAAACGAAGCAGAAAAAAAAGCAGTAAAGCGAAAGAGAGGGAGAGTTGTTTTTTTGGTATTCTTTTTTTCTCACGGGAAACAAGCAATGAGCAGAGAGAGACAAAACAAGAATTTTGTCAAGTCTTGGAAGGGGGCTTTACCGTCTTAAGCTTTGCAACATCATCCTTGGTGGGTGTATCACGTGATCCACACACCCTCAAGACCTCCTCACGTGCTTGAGCCTGCCACTGTGGATGCATTGCTAGTAGGACCGTTGTCCACGTCAGCAAGTTTGATGTGGTGTGCTGGCCCGCAAAAAAAAAGCTCTTGCACTCTTCGACAATGTCGTGTACGGTTACATCGGCACATGAATTTGAGGCCTGAATCATTAGCCCTAACAAATCCTTGGGACAGCTATCTTGATGCGTTTTGTTAACGCTCGATTTCTCTCTTCTCCTTTCAATGAGCTTCATCAGTGATTTCTTGATTTCTTTGTCCAATCTCCACGAATTAATGTTCCTTCTTGTCGGAAAGAACCTGAAAAAATCGAAAAGCATTTTCTCTAGCCCATATAGATGGAATGGAATTGAAATTCTTCGCACATCGACATGTACTTCGATTAATTACCTGTAACCAGGGATTAGAACTCGTCGGAATGCCACGGCAGCGAGGACCATTTGCTGTGCTTGCAATTGAAAAATGGCCTTTCCATCTTCGTAGCTGCTGCCAAATGCTGTTCGCGTAATGACATCTTCTGTTAGGGTTTGGAACCATTCGGAAACTTCAATTTCCACCTCGTCAGAATTTGTCATTGCCGACCATTGCTCCAGCATATCGCTTACGCTCTTTGCCACCACAGGTACTAGCAACTGCAGAAATTAATATAAAAGAATTTAAGTACACTCTTATACTTTCTCTTTGTTTTCTTCCGGCCCCTGAGCCCATCCATCCAAGTAATTTTATAACTTTTAAACTTACCTTGAGATTTTCCATGTGGAATGTGGGTGTTATGATTTTCCTATGGAGAGCCCATTTTTCTCCTTTGAGGCTTAGGAGTCCATCACCTTCAAGCTGCTTAACAAGAGGGTGAGCCTCAACCTTCTCGTACAATTCCGACTTGGATGTAAAAATTTCTCGGATGAGATCTGGATCAGAGACGGTAAGTCGAACCGTGGGTCCGAACCACACAAGAAACGTTGCACCTGCAATAAACACCGGGTCATATCAATTCAAATCCTGTTACTCACGTAAGCAGGGAAATTAATTGTCAGGCGAGACAGGTTAATAATTCTGTACACAAAATAATCGAGGTGTAAAATGGAAGAAGTAAAGCGGAAAGAAGTGTTTGCAGCAAGCAGGAACTTGAATATATACATGGCCGAGTAGCAATTAAGTGGCAAATTCGCAAAAAGAAATAAGATGGAAACATGACCACCATTAATTCAGAGAGCATGGATAGTGTAGACCCTACATGAAAGAGAGCAGATACAAAAGAAAGGAGGCAAGAAGACAACTGAAACTATTCTGATTGCTAACACCAACAGCTTCATCATCAGTGAACAAGTTCCCAATAAAACAGAAAAGTCATAAGCAAAAGGAAATCACTTTCAATTAAAAAAATATAACCTGGTTTAAAACTCTAGAAAGAGGAAGTTGCAAGAAAAAGAAAAGAGAGAGAGAAAAGAAGGGAAAGTAAACAAGAAGTGCAACAGTCCAAAACTCAGAAGTTCAACATCCAGCATCCAGGCACAGAAAGATGCTGAAAAGTTGTTAAAAGAAGTACCTGAACTAAGGGGTAAAAAGCCTTTTAAAAGTCACAAAATTTGGAGGATGGATCACAGGCCAAGTTAAAGAAACACATCATAGCAGAAGCACCCAACATCAATAGCTTTAGTGATATTTTCAAGGCAAACTCTTGCGAATATGTGGTTTTGACAAAGATAAGGTTGAAAAGCCACGTTGTTTTACTACACATTTAATTATGGTTCTCAAACAACTGTACATTTGTATCACCAGGCACAATCACAAGTCAAAAAACAAGAGGAAACATTTTAGTTCATCATCGATCAAGAACACAAAAGATCGAAGAGGACAAATTGCTAAAGAAAAATCAAAACCAGTCATTTTAAAATGTTGAAGCAATGACCGAAAAAGTAAAGGAACGGATATACTGTACCGTAGATTTTCTTCCAGTGATGGTAAAAGGAGAGAACTCTAGGGAGTATGTTGTGAGAGAAAGGCATAGGTTGAGAAGAGGCCTTTAACATCATTTCCACAATCTCCTTCACGTTGCCAATGAAGAAACGATAAGGGGGTCCTCTGATTCCTTGCTTGGAAAAATGGTGTTCAATTCTTCGGGGTCTACACCATAGCAAGACTACAATCTTTATCAAAAAAACTGATGCCAAGAAGGAGATGGCAAGCAGCTTAATGAGCCAGTAATAATACGAGAACAGCTCCTTCATGTTAAAAGAAAGGGTGGGAGTGCTTGCTTTCCAGATAGAGCTTGCGCACAGTCTCTTCTCTTCTCCGATTCCTCAGAGTGGAGCAGCAGCCTTTTCTGTTTCTGCTTCTTATCTACCCTGCTCTCTCTCTCTCTCTCTCGCTTATGTTGGTTGGTTTTTTACCTGTGAGCTAGTGTGTGCTGGCTTTTCAATGCAAATTTTTTGAGTGAGAGAGACAGCCTAATAAGCAAGGCCACCGGCGTAGGGGCCGCCAATGGAATTCTAAGGGTCAACGAGTAACGAGGATATTATTGTTTTCTTTTGCGAAAATCATAAGAGTTTCTTTTTAATTAGTAACATAGTCGAACAAGAACATTAGGCAAAGTAGCAAGGACAGAAAGTCAATTAAGAAAATAACATAATTAATAAATTATATATGTTATTAGAAAAATGACACCAACTTTCATGAAACCACAAATAGTGTGAATCAAATATGGAATTCTAATGAAATTTATATTGAATACAACTAATAATTCTCAATGATAATTATTATCATTATAAATTAACTTGTATAGTTAAGGAATTCTATTAAAATTTAATTTGACTACAACTTCATTAATAATTATCATAACTATTAATTAACCTACCCATTAAGAAATTCTAATAAAAATTATATTGACTAAAAGTAATTATTTTTTATGATAATAATCAGAATTATTAATTAATCTATCCACTTAAGGAATCCTAAATTTAATATGACTAAAACTAATCAATTTCATAGATAATTATCATAAATATCAATTAACCTACCCTTTAATGAGTCATATAAAAAATTAATTTGACTACATCTACAAAATTAACATAATTAACTTACCTAATCCTATCAAAAATTAATTTGACTACAACTACAACTAATAATTAACCTCGTTATTAATTAACTTACCCATTTAACAAATCCTATTAAAATTTAATTTGAATAATACCAATCAATTCAATTGATAATTATTATAATTACTAATTAAGCTACCAAGTTAAGAAATCCTATTGAAATTTAATTGGACTACAACTAATCAATTTGATTGATAATTATTATAATTATTATTTGACCTACCTATTAAGGAGTCTTATTGAAATTTAATTTCACTACAACTAATCAATTTCATTAATAACTATCATAATTATTAATTAACCCATCCATTTTATGATTTTTTTTTACTTTTTCTTTCTTGTTGATGCCTTCTAAAAAAAATCAAAAAATAAATCTTTTTTTTCAACACACTTGTGCCCATTTCATAACTTTCAATGTCTTTTGAAAAATTAAAATTCAAAAATATATTTTCAATGCATTTCAACTATTAATGTGTCCATTTCGAAATTTTTAATTGCTTTTCTTATCGAATCACTTACACAACCATCACGCGAACCATATATATATATATGATTTCTTTATATAAAATTCTTATGGAGGTCAATTCAGTATATATATATCTTATGACAAGCACCTACATATTAATTTTAGGCATCTCATACGCCTCAGGTTATGAGAGTAACTGCTTCCTTTCATTAAAAAAAAACATAATATATATCAGAAACATTTTAGAAACAATGATACAACAAGAATAATATAATTATAACAACTTTATAATTCCCTTTTGCAAAGTATTTTTATCTCATAGACTTTATTTTTACTCTGGATTTATTAATATAATATTATATGAATATTAAAGATAAATTAAGCATTTATTAATAATAAATATATATTTACATGAATATAATAATGCCATGTGTAACTAACCAATTGGCTACAAGGCATATTAAACTAACATAGTAACCTCCATAACTATTCATGTACCTCCTTAAACCCACCGACCTGTGTTGAAAATGCTCGCAGTCCAACACGATTACCCAGCTCATCTCCAGCATGTGTTGCCACTATTGTTTTTTGCTTATAGTAGTTCTAATATTTTTCATATGCTTTAGAGCTTGCATTTTTTTTTAATGAAGTGTGTTTTTTAGGTCCAATTATTGTTCTAAAATCAATATATGTTTATACGTAAGTAAAATTTAATAGAAATATAATAACAATACCAATTGATAGATAAAGAAGCAGCGTAGCCTGTATAATTAAAGGAATCCTATTGAAATTTAAATTGAGTACAACAAATAATTTTAAATGATTATTATCATAATTATTATTAATTAAACTACCAAGTTAAGGAATCCTATTGAAATTTAATTTGACTACAACTAATCAATTTCAATGACAATTATCATAATTATCAATTAACCTATCCTATAAAGGAATTCTAATGAAATTTAAATAGAATACAACTAATAATTTTCAATGATAGCTAGCATTATTATTAATTAACCTAACTAGTTAAGGAATTCTATTAAAATTTAATATTATTACAACTACAACTAATCAATTTCATTGATAAATATCATAGTTATTTTTTAACCTACCCAATTTAAGGAATTCTATTGAAATTTAATTTGATTGCAACTAATCGAATTTATTGATAATTATTGTAATTATAAATTAACCTATCAATTAAGAAATCCTATTGAAATCTAATGACTACAACTAATCAATTTCAATGATAATTATCTTTATTATTATTTAACCTATCCATTTATTAGGAATCCTATTGAAATTTAATTAGACTAACTCTAATCAATTTTATTGATAATTATCAATTAACTTAAGGAGTCCTGTTAAAATTTATTTTGACAACAACTATTATTAGTAATTTTCAATGACAATTATCATAATTATTAATTTACTTACCCAATTAAGATAACTTGATTAGTTGTAGTAGTTAAATCAAATTTCAATATGATTCTTTAATTGTATAGGTTATTAATAATTATGTTAATTATCAACGAAATTGATTAGTTGTAGTCGAAATTAAATTTCAATAGGATTCTTAATTGGGTTAGTAAATTAATAATTATGACAATTGTCATTGAAAATAATTAGTTGTAATTGTAGTCAAATAAAATATTAATTGATTGTAGTCAAATAAAATATTAATTGGACTAAGTTAATTATTAATTATGATAATTATCAATAAAATTGATTAGTTGTAGTTTAATTAAATTTCAATTGGATTCCTTAACTGGGTAGGTTAATTAATAATAAAGATAATTATCAATGAAGTTGATTAGTTGTTGTCAAATTAAATTCTAATAGGATTTCTTAATTGATAGATTAATTTATAATTACAACAATTATCATTGAAAATTAAGTTTCAATGGCATTCCTCAATGGGTAGGTTAAATAATAATTATGATAATTATCAATGAAATTTATAAGTTGTAGTCAAATTAAATTTAAATAGGGTAATTAATAATTACAATAATTATCAATAGATTTGATAAGTTGCAATCAAATTAAATTTTAATAGGATTCCTTAACTGGGTAGGTTAATAAATAATTATGATAATTATCAATGAAATTGATTAGTTGTAATTGTAGTAAAAATAAATTTTAACAGAATTTCTTAACTAGGTAGGTTAATTAATAATAATGGTAGCTATCATTGAAAATTATTAGTTGTTGTTGATTTAAATTTCATTAGAATTCCTTAATAGGATAGGTTAATTAATAATTATGATAATTGTCATTGAAATTGATTAGTTTTAGTCAAATTAAATTTTAATAGGATTTCTTAAATGGGTAGGTTAATCAATAATGATGATAATAATCATTTAAAATTATTTGTTGTACTCAATTTAAATTTCAATACGATTTCTTTAACTCTACAAGCTTCACTGCTCCCTTATTTATCAATTGGTATTGGTGATGACAATCATCGCTATCAATAGGAGGATATCTATGTCCTAGAAGGTTCAATGGTCTATAATTTCTTTCTCTAACAACTTCTCTTCCTTATTTATTATGATATTTTCTAATGGGAGAAGACTAGGAAAGTTCGCTGGAAAATGATGAAAGATGAAAAAGAGATTATGATTGTTGTTATGGTGGCTAGAATGGTGGTGGTTAGCTAGAATCCGGTGATGTAGGTTGAGATGTGGCTAGGGTTCTTGGTTTTGTTTTTGGTTTGTTTGTTGAGAGAGAAGATGTTAGGGTTATGGTTTTTTTCTTAAATCTTAAAGTTCTTTTCTCTTTCTCTTTCGCTTCCTCTCAATCACTTCGTATGGTGGCTAGGGTTTCTCCTCCCTTCTTTCTTTTATGGTAGCCTCCTTTATTTATACTACTCTTGTTAAGGATATTCTTATTTTTTTTTATCTTTTATTCTTAGATTATCCTAAAAATATCCTTATTATATTTTTTGGTGCTCATTCTTGTTTTGTACTATAGCCACGTGTCCATTTTACTCCATATTTTGATTTTTTGGTTTTCTATTTTTTTTTATTTTTGGTTTATTTTTTTGAAAAATAACATTAATGTATAAGAAAAGTAATAAAAAAATTATGAAATGGACACATTAATAGTTGAAATGCATCGAAAACATATTTTTGAATTTTAATTTTTTAAAAGACATTGAAAGTTACGAAAATGGGTGCAAATGTGTCAAAAAAATATTTTCGAATTTTTTATTGTTTTTAAGAAAGCATCAACAAGAGAGAAAATGTAAAAAAAATAATAAAATCATAAAATGGGCATATGAATGACCAAAATGCATTAGAAACACATTTTTATTTATTTATTTTCTTTTTATTTCATTTTTGGAATTGAAAGTAAAAAAATAAGTTATGACAATTGCTCATTCTTTAAATGCTTACAATACAAAATTTTATGAAAAATATTTTTCATAGATTTTGTAGTAAGCTTGTAAAAATAGTATTTACAAAAAACTTTAAAAGGTGGCAAAGTTTTAATGCATAGGCCTTATAGTCAATCGGTTGGCTATATTTAACATTAACTTTGTTTATATAAAAACATATTTATTATTAATACTTTCTTCATCTTTAATATTCATTTATATTTTATTATTGAATATAATATTTAATTAATTAGTTGGTTACATGTGATATTGACTTTGTTCATGTAAAAACATATTTATTATTAAGACTTTCTTTACCTTTAATATTCATTTATATTTTATTATTGAATATAATGTTTAATTAATGAATCTAGAGTGAACATAAAGTCCTCGAAACAAAAATGCTTTGCAAAAGAAATTATAAAATTATTATAATTATAATATTTCTATTGTATCAAAGCACTGTTCCTAAATGTTACTGTTCAATGCTCTATAAGATTGAACATTAATTAGAGCTGTTGAGATTAATACATATTATGTCCTTTCTATATGAAAAGAAAGTAATGTTCTAATAAATTAAGGTATGAGGGATACCTACAACTAGTTATATAACATGTACACTAAATTGACCCACATGAGAATTATATAAGGAGAGATCACCTGTGTTTATGGAAATGTTCACTTGATAGTTGTGTAAGTGTTAATTTAGACTTGCGATAACTAAATTATCTTATTTAGAGAATGTTATTATTCGATCTTGACTACACGTTGTTCTAATCAAGAGTAACAAACAAACATATATTTAGTATAATATAAACTATATAAAGATATTTAAGTGATCAAGAGAGGATTCATCATCTTATGTGAATTAGAAAAAAATATTTCATCTATTCTCAAATAGCATTGATTGTGAAATCCTTGAGAAAGATGGGATGAGATTTGAAAAGAGTTTCAATTTTATTCAAAGAAACAATGAGTATAGTATGGAGAACAAACATGATTTGATAGATTAGATATATTTCATGCTATAATATTTAAATCAAAATATTCTTGATGAAGTGATAATAATTACACTGGGAAATTACTCACTAAAAGATTAAGTTAAACCACTTATAACTTATCTAATGTTTAGGAGACACGTCGCTGGACGGTGCACTTGATTCTCAAATATAGATCAATCGATTGTTAAATTTATAATAAATTAAATTATTAAATTATATTTTATTTAGAATTATGATTTATATTTAGATCAACTTATTATGAACCTAATAGGTTACACATTAAGAACAATTAGTCAAAAATTAAATTGATATAATTAAACAAGTATGACTTGATTGTGAATAAGTTTTAGAAATTGAGAGTTAGAACATAATAAATATAGAAGATTACTATTTTGGACCTTAAAAAATCAAGTAGAGACTTAATTAAATAAATTTCTAAAATTTCTTTAAAATAATATACGTAATATTATTCAAGGGACAAAGTGATATTTAATTTGTTTCCTAAAAATAAAATGTTTTGCCCTATATTTTCGGTATAGCAAGAATAATTATGTATGTTTTCAGAGCAAAGAGAGTTAACACTCAAAGGTCATAATAATTTGTCTCTCCTGAAAAAGGGTTGTAAGATATTTCTCATTGGTGGTTTATATGGATTACTATTAGAGGCTGGACACTTGAATAGTTTATGGTTTGCGACATCTCAGCCTTAAAAACGTTGATCAAACCTTAAAAGAAAATTTAATCTTCAGGTACTTTTTTCAAAATCTCTAAATAATCCTAGATTGTCTAATAAGATTCTTGGGACCCCAAAAAATCTTAAATTTATCATTTCTATTGTGTGTATGTAATCATGAAAACCTAACAATGGTATTAGAGTCATCATTAGATAATTAGGGTTTTTGATTATGTGTTTTAGTTATTATTGGTGTTAATTACAAATTAATTTTATGTGTAAAACAATTTTTTTGAAAAAAAATTTTTTCTCAGTGTTTTTTTTTTAAATCTACTACTGTTTTAGCTAAATCTGGCTGGAATATATGATTTAAACTAGAAATATTTTTAAAGGAAAGGAAGAAGAAGGGGTTTGGGTGGCTGGGCATTTTCCAACAACATAATTAGCTCTATTAGCGTACTTGATTGTGTTGCACGCAAACTAGCGGTAGATAGGCTGATGCCTCGCTCCAACAATGCCAATCCTTGTTGGTGCCGCTAGTAGCCCACTATAAGGTTGCTACCTCTCACTGGTGGTTGCGAAGAGCAAAGGGTAGACTTTTGCACTGGTAGCGGCAACGTTGGCACCAACAAGAAGAAGAAGATGAAGATGAGGGGTAGAATTACGATTCTGGCCCTATAATGAACACATTATTACAATAGGATATATTTAAGCATAATTATGATCCCGCCATTCCATATATAAAATATTAATTTTATATTTTAAAATTAAAATCTGGAATTAAATTAATTACATAATTAACTTTCCTAATTGGATTAAGATTGAATTAAAGTGCTTAATTCAAAAAAAATTATTGTTTAAAATATTCTAATTGGATGAGAATTTAATTAAATTTTTTAATTAAACTATGTTTAGAAAAATATTTTCTAAATAAAGGGAGTTTTCTTAAGCCAAAATTTTTTTTGAAATTATCCTAAAGTAATTTAAGATATTAATAAGAATTTTAATGTGATTAATTTTCTTATTAAATCTTGAAAATCAATCTCAAGAAAGTTTTATATAATTTATCCTAAAATAGTTTTGGATGTTAATAAGAATTTAATATGATTAAATTCTTATTAAATCTTGAAAAATGTTTTTTTTTCCAGAAAATATGTAATAATTAAAATTTATAAAGTTTAGGAAATTATCAAATTAAGTTTCATTTAATATTTTTAAGTGTTAGAAATATTATATTAAAATTTCATATAAAGCCAATAATTAGAATTGAAGCATGCAATATATTTAATTATGCGTATTAATGTGTTTTTATGTATGATAGATGATTATGGAAAATAAAAGATCAATATGGTTATGTTTTTGATGGTCAAATCTTTTTAATATTAAATAGGGCTTGCAAGTCCTGTCTTTTCTCTATTTTTCTTATGAGATTGTAAAATTATTTTCTTATATAATTTTCCTTGAATATAAATTGAGATTTCTTATAAAATTATATAAATATTATGTAATTTAGAAATATAGAAAGTTAAATAAGAAAAATTATTTTATAATCTAAGACGAAGAAAGAACCATGATGAAGGCTACAACCATGGTACTCACAAAGGACTTATAAAGATTTGAAGAAGCTACCTAGATTTTAACCAGCTAATTCTCTTTGATAGCTCAAGGTAATAAAATTAAATATGTCCATAATCATCCAATTAGAATAGCATACTAGGGGTGTATGTTTATATATAATTATTATGTATAATATGTTATTCATGCAATGAAATGAGACTTAATTAAAATAATAAATTCCTTGTTAATATATTAAGTACATGTTGAAAACATAATTTGTAGCTTTCTAATTTTATACGCATAAAACCAAAGTTTTATTCATGGATAACTTGTTGAACCATTCAAGGTTACTATTAATCGAGTATGTTTAATGCTATAAAATTAGTTCATACTTAATTAATCTTATATGATTTGGATGAGTCACTTATGATCATATAAGATTAGGGGTAATGGTTAGGCAAAACATATATGATATGTTTAGACAAAAAAGTTATCATGAGTCATATAGATATATGATTAACAAGCTATGTTATCTACCTAATTTAAATTATTTTAATTTGTTGAGCCACTCAAAGTTAGATAAATTAAATGAAATCCTAGCCCACTAAGAAATCTAAGAAAGATTTCCTCAATTAATAAGGAGGGCTATTAATTTGCAAGAAAATAGTGGGAGATCAAATTATAAATGAAGACTTTATCTTAATTTGATTATAAAATATATGTATGAAACTAATACTTGTTATATTTAAAGGAATAAGTTGATAGATCACTATAAGTAGTAATATATAATTTCATAACACACTTGATGCGAATTTATTAACTAAATAAATTTTTTGGGTCTAAATCTAAATGTTTGAATTGTTCTCAAACAAGAAAAAAGGTATATGTTCTTGAAAATTTGATTCCTCTTGTCCTTGATGAGGAAGCTGATGTAGAAGTTAAGACTGAATATCAATGTCAAATTGATGACGATGAATAGACTATATTTGTGATATTAGCTAGCATGTCATTTGAACTTCAAAGATAACATGAAAATATGGATGCCCATACTATAATTATGCATCTTAAAAAGTTGTTTGATGCGATAAGAAGAACTGTGAGGTGCAAGACCTCTAAAAAACTGTTTCGCTATAAAATGATAGAGGGTTCCTCTGTGGAATACCTTTAAAATGATTGGCTATTTTGAGAAATTGGGTCAATTAGGCTTTGTTATGAACTATGAGTTAAGTGTTGACTTGGTTTTGCAACACTTACATTAAAATATATAGATACTTATTGAGGAATCAATAATGACAAGGGTACTTGTAATTGTTATGTCAATGAAAGCTATCTTGCAATTGTGAAGGCTATAAAGCTTATTAAAACTTCTACTTCATTTATGTTTATGATTGAATAAAAACAAAGTTAACCTATGAGTTGGCAATAAAGTAAGGGTTACCATATTAACTTTTCCAAGTGGGCTATTAAAACTTAATAATTGTCCAATACTTTCCAGAAACATCATATCTATTTATTAGTTTTGAATGGATTTAAATTTATTGTTGAAAACAAATGTTATTCCTTTTACAATAATGATATTTATTATAGATCTATTATTGATACAAATAGTTTGTATATACTTGATTTAGAAATGATATAAAAAGAAAGAGAAATAGATTAGATAATCAATATCCATCTTATTTATGACTTTATAAACGAGTTATATTAATGAAACGAGTATCACAAAGTTTATAAAAAAGGATATGTTGATCTTTTTTATTATGAATCTATAAAATTTATGAAGCTTGTTTATTGAGTGAAATGACCAAAACACCTTTTAATAAAAAATAGTGAAAGATTTAAAGAATTGTTAGGTCTGATACATACAAATATATATAGACCAATGACGATTCATGCCATAGATAGATATACATATTTCATTATATTTACCAATGACCGTTTTAAATATGATTATGTGTATTTGATGAAATATATATCCGCATCAGTTGAAAGGTTTAAAGAATTTAAAAGTGAAGTTGAAAAAGAAATTGAAAAGAGTATTAAGATATTTTGATTTAATCAAGGTGGTGAATAATTGAGTCAAGATTATTTAAGAGAAAATAGGATTCTTTTACAATGGACACCTTCTAAAACACCAAAACATAATAGAGTTTTTGAAAGGTGAAATCATACCCTATTGGATATGGTACAGCCTATGATAAGCAATTCAAACATTCCACCTTCTTTCTAGGGATATGTCTTGCAAAGCGTTGCTTACATTTTAAATCTAATAAAATATATTGATAAGACTTCATATGAGAAATGAAGCGGTAAGAGACCAAACTTATCATACTTAAAGATTTGGGGATGTAACGCTTATGTGCAACATTTTATATTTGAAAAGTTAGGAGATAAGCTAGATAAATATGAGTTTATAGGATATCTAAAAGAAACCACCATATATTAGTTCTATTATCCAATTAACCCAAAGGTGTTTACCTCAAAACATGTTACTGTCCTAGAGAAAGTATTTGTTCTTGAAAAAAATAGTAGGGGAAAATAGAACTTAAATAAATTCAAGAACCACAAACTAACATCCAAACGAAACCTAAGCTCAAGTTTATAACATTGGATGTTTAAGCTAGAGCTCAAGAAGCACAAGAACTTCATAGATCTTGTAAGGCGCGTCATGTACCAAAAAGATATGTACTTCTTATAGAAACTGAAAATGATAAATTGCTCATACTTGATGAGTCTACCAATTAAATGGAAGCAATATCTAATATTAATTCTGAGAAATAACTTAAGGCCATGAAAATCTAAGATGAATTCCATGCATACCAACGAAGTATGAACCTTGGTTAAACCACTTGAAGGAATAAAACCCATAAGATGTAAGTGAGTCTTTAAGAGAAAGACTGACATGGATGACAATGTACAAATATACAAAGCTAGAAGAGTTTCCAAAAATCATAGACAAAGACAAGGGGTTGACTTTAATGAAACTATCTCGTCGATAGCTATATGAAAATCTATAAGGATTTTACTTGTTATAGTTATTTATCATGATTATAATATTTGAAAAATGGATGTCAAAACTATATTCCTAAATGAGAATCTTTACAAAGATGTGTCTATGATACAACTTAAAGATTTTAAACTCGAGAAAATTGCTAATAAAGAATGCAAGCTATAAAAATACATTGATGGACTTAAGTAAGCTTCAAAGAGTTTGAATATTTATTTTGATGAGATAATCAAACAAAAAAAACACCCTAAATATTGGGATAAAAATCTATAAAGATAGATCTAGAAGGTTGCTTGCATTATCCCAATTTAGTACATAAACAAGATGTTAAAATGGTTTATCATGAAAGAATCCAATAAAGGATACTTAATGTTACAACTAATTTCTAGGTTATTTCCTAAATTCATCTTCTTTCTTTCCAAAATAAAAATAAAAAGTAAAATAAAGACTATCATTTTGGAAAAGGCAAGCTTGGAGGATTTCACATATAGAAAAAATCAAACTGCAGTTTTGGATGGAATCAGGAGCCTAATTGTACATCATTTACCCAAAACTAAAAAGATAATGCATATTTAAGGTCAAATTAAATCATTATTAGACGGATCTGTATAAAAATTAAGCTTAGGAACATAATTAGATTTTTAAAAGACAAATATAATTTAATCATGGGCCAAATTAAAGTTTAATTATATTTAAGAATTAATTTGGGTTCAACTGAAGGATTTAATTAGGTGCAAGGACTTAATTATAATTTAAATGGGTCAAAATAATTTTATTATGGGCTTAATTGGTGATAAATTAAGTTTGTGAGCCCAATTTGAGATTAATTGAGAAGATTGAAATTTTAAGAGACCAAAATTTAATTTTTATCAAGTCAATTGATTGAAATCAGGGGTAAAATTGCAAGAAAATCAAAATCTTAGGGTCAATTATGGGTTAAATTAAAGAGATTCGCAGCTAAGGACCATTTTGAAAAAGGCACTCAACTCTGGGACTCAATTGATTGAAATCAGGGGTAAAATTGAAAAAGATTAAAAGTTCAATGGTCAATTGAAGGTCAAATTGTGTAAATCCAAGACCAATGATCAAAATAAAAAGGCACTGAAATCTAGAGCTGAAATTGAAATTTGTCAGGGGCAAAATTGAACAAAATTAAATGTTTGAAGCCAATTAAGGGTGTAATTAAGAGAAATCAGAAATCAAAGGACTAAAATAAACTTTACCAAAACGACACCGTTTTAGGGTTGACTGGTCATCTTCTTCTCCAGAGAAGCTACTCGAGTGACCTCCTTCTTGAGGCTTTTTATGCTTCATCTCTCCACCAAATTGGACAAAACTTATACGCAAATGATGGCCTGACACCTGACTACACACCAGTGTGATCCGTTCTGGCTGATTGGCGCCACAACAGCTATGGCACAGCTCCAAAGTGGCAAACCCGACCAGCTCTTTTCCTGCAACAAATCTGATAGCCTATGACAGCTACTTTAAGCCAACGGTTGGGATCCTTCCGGGTTTAATCAATGGCCAAGATTAGGCACTAGTAAAGATGAAATGTCCCTCTTTCACCGCTTATAAATAGGGGTGGATTTTATAGCCTGGTGGAGGAGAAAATCGGGTCCAAAGTTTGCAAAAAATTAGCCCCTTTCTTGTTTTTTTTTTCTCCTAGCCGACAATTCTCTCTCTCCACCGCTTTTTCAGCCTTTTCCACCTCAGCAATGTTATGACCAAGAGCGGCCTAACCTTCTCCACCAACCAAGCTCCTCGCCAGCAACAAAATAGCCACGACAAGCTTCTCTCTCTTCTCTGTCAACTTCTTCTTCTTCCTCCCAGCCGAAGGTTACTCCCACGACCAACATCGACCACTGTTTCCTCCACCAATGCTTCCTCGGCCACCAACTAGTCCTCCTCCAAATAGCTAAGGCCTCCAAGCCAGGTAACTCTTTTCTTCTTCTTCTTTTCCCCCACTCTAACTTTCACATGCAGCTATGCTGCTTGTGAATAATTGATGCAACCATATTATTTGATAGTTTCACCCACATTTAACTAGTGTTTTGCCTATGTTTTATATATAAAATGCCTTGATATTCTTTGTTTTATGTTTTGAAGGCACTTTTGGATGAAAGATGCTAAAAGGAGTAAATTGGAGATAATTGGCAGATTTGACCTTCAGTTGATGTTTTGTGCAGAGAGTGAGCTCTAGAGGTTGAAATGAAGTGATTCTAGTGGAATTAAAAAGCTAACATCCATACCTTTCTGGAAATCTAAGGCAAGAAAATAAAATAAGGAAGAGCATGGAAATCATAGCCTTCAAAGTCAAATCTCGCAATCTGCCAGTGTTGACCTTCGACCATTCCAACTTAAATATCTAGAGCTACAGAAGTCCAATTGATGCAAACTTAATTTTTTTGGATTCATGTCTCAAAGGTCTATAAACGCTCCATATTTTAGCCAAAACCGATGTCATATGAGGGATATATGATTTTTCAAAGATGACATCTGAATTCTGCCAGCAAACAGGTTTCGTGAAGAAACGAGTCCAAATTATGTTCCGAAGCATCTAAACCGATATCCAAGTTTTTATTTTAGCAATTTAGCTCCTCTAAGTCAAAGCTTGAAGATTTCATGCAAGGCTATTTCTTCTTTTTTAGAAAAATAGTTATTGAAGTACTTAAATGTAAACAGTCTATTTAATGGAGGACTATTTTGTAAAATAGAGACCTAGGGTTTCCTAAGATATAAAAAGAATGAGAGAAGAGAAGGGGGGCAGCCAGCCAAGAAGAGAAAAACGCCCCCTTCCTCTAAGAAACCCTAAATTATGCATTCTTTCTTCTTTTTGATTAGTTGTTCAACAAACATGCAAGGCTAAACACTTTTTCTTAGTTGCAAGGACACGGAAACCTTCGGATTTCAAGAACTGTGAGATTTATTTTATCTTTTCTTTTCAGTTTATATGATGAATATGTTTGTTCTCCTATGCTTATTTTTCCTAAGATTGTTTATTTTAATTGCTAGAGCGGACTCTAAGTTATTATTGTAGACAATCTATTTCTAAGTTTGATATCAAAACCGGAGTTGTGGTATATGAACTTGTGAAGCAACTGAGTTTAATAATTGTGGCGGATCTACGTTATTAATCTTAAGGAGAACATTCAATCAAATCAAACATAGACTGCGGACAATTATGTTTTCTTGATTAATCAACTTATCTAGTTCTTAAGGCTGCCATTAAATTAAATTACTAGTGCGGACACTGTGGTTGTTTAATGGTTAGGGTTAGTTATACGGCGGATCCGTTAACTAACCAATGTTAAGAAGAGATAAATATTCAGAACATAAATTGATGTTTCGTTTCCATGATCACTTCTGATTTCTGTAGGTGGATATGTGCTTGTGACCAAGGTTTGTTCTCTTGATAATTTTCTGAATTTATTAAATTTCGTTTGATAGTTTTCTGTTTTCTTTTGCTTTAGCTTAGATAACGTCCAAACCCCCCCAAATTGCATATCATCTAGCATAAAAATCTGACTTGAACTTCCTCGTGGGATCGACCCCTTGCTTGCTTTATACTATCTTGTGTGTTGTGTTTGAAGCTAGGGTAATTAATTTATGCGACCGCGACATCGCAACAATAATGGAATGTATAATTCACGTTCCACTATTCTCTCAGCTTAGTCACTAGGTTGGACTAGCGACTAATCTGAGTCGGGCTAGACCCGTCTCGACTTAGCTCATATGGCTAGGCTGGGTCCAACTTAAAAAAAAAAGGCCAAGTCTGTTGGGCCACAGTCGGCATAGCCCAATATATTTAATAATAATATAATTATAATAATAATATAATAATATATATTATAATATTATATATATTAAAAAAACAAAAAATTCGAAGGGTCATTTCAAAATATTTCTGACTTTATCACATGTTTTTTTTTACCAATTTTAGATAATATTAAGTTGTATTTTTACACTGTAAGATACAGATTTGGTGTTAAAATGCCCAATTTTCTCTGAAACATTTCTTTTAAAAAAATTCAAAATCTAAAAGCAAATCTTAAAACTTTTAAATTAATTTCCTTTTAAAAAAAATGTTTTGTTTTCATGCATACGGCCAAATCCTAAAGGTTTTCCAAGCATATTTTCATAAAAAAAACAAAAAAATTGCATCTTTCTAATATTTTAAAAATGCAAAAAAAAAAATATCGTAACCAGTTTATGCTTATCTATTAGGATTTGACCAAAATATCAAAAACCCTTCACCAATCATTTTCTTCATTTTATATTATGATTTAGATATAGACTTTAATATTTAGGGGTGTAAAACTACACAATAGAGTACACCCTCAGGTATTATAGATACAAAATGCAAAATAAATGTGATGCTAAAATTTAGATTTTAGAGCGGTTAGAATTGAACTTAATAAGGTAGAGACTCTCTCAAGAAGGGAGATCTGCCTTAGACCTTAGAAGAAGACCAAAGAATAGAAACTTGACCTAGGAAAACAATCAAACAACAATGCAACTTACTTTTGGCAGGGTGCATTAGGAATGGCGTGTCTTCCACTTGTACAACCAATCTCTTACTCAAACTCTCGTAGACCATTATGTTTCCTACTAATCTTAATACTAGGTGGCGACTCTTGAACCTTGAATATAAGTTTATGATTAAAACCAAAACCCATTCTTTCCCAACAACATACCTCTCGGGAGGCTCTCATTAAAGCAGGCTATCCCCGACGTTTCCCCGATGACACTTACCAATTTCACATGGGATACATCTCTCCAAATATATGTGCTTTAAGACACAAATTGAGAGAGATATGATGGAAATGATTCCATACACTTTGTTTATTGGATCCATAATACATATAGAGCTATGTATAAGACTAGATGTATCTTATACTTTGAGCATAACAAGTAGATACTAATTTAATCCAAGTGATAATTATTGGAAGATAATTAAAAACACTTTTATGTACTTGAGAAAAACTAAAAATTCTTTTTGGTTTATAAAAGAGATGAACTAGTAGTTCATGGTTATTCAGATGCTAATTTTTAATTTGTTATTAAAGATAACTAATTCCAGTCAAGATATATTTTTACTCTAAATGGTGGTGCTATGAGTTAGAAGAGTTTCAAACATGAGACTACAACATATTCTACAATTGAGGTTAAATACACCTCTACATTTGATGGATAAAAAAGATTATTTGGATCAAGAAGTTCACCATTGAACTAGGATTGGTTCTTAGAATTGTTAATTTAGTAGCTCTATACTATGATAACAATAAAGCCATTACACAAGCAAAGAAATCAAGGTCTCATCAATGATCCAGACTTGTATTTAGATAATTTTATTTGATTAGAGAATCATAGAAAAGAAAGATGTAAAGATAAAACAAGTATCCATTGAAAATAATCATGTAAATCCTCTTACTAAGTCATTATCCCAACATAAGTGTCATCACTATATGAAGCGATATGATATTTAACACATGAGCGATTGACTTAAGTGAAAGTGGGATATTGTTAGTATATATGCCATGTAGCCAATTGATAGGTTACACGTGACATTGAATTTATTTATGTAAAAGCGTATTTATTATTATTAATGACTTTATTTATCTTTACTATTTATTTATATTTTATTAATGAATCAATAGTAAAGATAAAGTCCCCATAACAAAATTGTTTTGCAATGAAAATTATAAAGTTGTTTTAATTATTAGATTCCTATTGCATCGAAACATTATTTTTAAATGTTCCTAGTTGATGCTCTATTAAGACTGTACATTAATTAGAGTCGTTGAGATTGATACATATTATATTTTTTCTTTTATAAAAGAAAATAGTTGTTCTCATAGACTGAGGTATGTGATATATTTAGAACTAATATATAAGTGCATATTAGATGACTTGTACATTGAACTAACCCACATGAGAATTCTGTACGGAGAGACCAACTATGTCTATGGAAAGGCTTAAGTGATAGTTATGTATTTGATACTTAGATTTGAGATCACTAAGTTATCTTATATAAAGAATGTTATGCTTTGATCCTTACTATACATTAACCTAATCAAGGATACAAATAAACAAATAACATAAACTATATGAAATTATTTGAGTGATAAAAAGAGGATTCATCACCCTAGGTGAATTAGATAAAATGTTCTAAATGTTCTCAACTAGTATAGATTGTGAAATCCTTGTATATAGTGGAATAAGATTTGAAAAGAGTTTTAATTTTTATTCAAAGAATTAATAACTATAATAACTAAATTAAAATATTATTGATGAAGAGATAATAATTACATTGAGAAAATACTTACTGAAAGGTTAAGTCAAACCATATATGACTTTTCTAATATTTAGAGGATCATAACATGATATTAGACGATGTGATTGATCTTCTATATAAATCAATCAATTGTTAAATTAATAATAAATTTAATTGTTTAATTTATTTAATTCTATTTTACTTAACATTATGATTTATATTGGGCCAACTTATTAGGAACCTAATGGGTCACACACATTAAGAACCATTAGTCATAAATTAAACTAAGATAATTAATCAAGTATGACCTGATTGTGAATAAGTTTTAGAAATTAAGGACCATAATGTAATAATACATAGAACTACAATTCTAGACCCGAAGAAATCATGCAGGGACTGAATTGAATAATTCTCTAAAATTATCTTGAATAATATATGTGATATTATTTAGGGGCAAAGTGATATTTTACCATTTATAAGATTATTAAGTTTTTTCTATAAATAGAATATTATGCCTTATATTTTTGGTGTAGAGAGAAATTATGTAAGTTATAAAACAAAGATAGCTAATACTCATAGGCATACCAACCCCTCTTTTCTATAAAAGGTTTAAAGAGATTTTTCACTAGTGGTGTAGATTACTATTAAAGACTGAACATTTGAATGACTTCTGGTTGGTGACAACCCAGCCTTGAAGAAGTTCATCAAACCTAAAAAAAAGATATGATCTTCAGGTAATCTTTGCAAAAATCTTAAATGATCCTAGATTATGTAATAAGATTCTTGTAACTCCTAAAAAAAATTATCATTTTCATTGTGTGTATGTGTTTTGGAAGACCCAACACAAAGTCAAGATGTGACTCCACTAGGAAATTTTGAATTTTATAAAATGTTTAAAATTTAGTCATTTAGAGGGTCACCTACCTCATGGTCTAGTTGTGACTTACTTGGCCATTGTAGGATTGAAATCTTCAAATAACAAAGTTTAATTTTTGACATAATTTATGACTCCTTCTTATGGCAAGGTTGGACTTTCCATTTTAAGACTTAGACTTCTTAATAGAAGGGTTGGTTCTCTTTGTCTTATGGCAGGGCTGAATCTCGTGATTGCATGGCTTGATTTCATAATGGTATAATTGACTAGCCTGATTGCTGGACTCTTTTTTTTTTAATTTTTTTTCCAATACCAGGGCTCACTTTTTCTTGATGGAATGGCTGAATGTCCTATTTGCATGGCTTGATTTCCTTATGGTAAGGTTGAATTTCATTATTACAGGACTTTTACCTTTTTTTTTCTAATGGCAAAGCTTACTTTTGTCTTAATGGCTAAGCTTGATTTCCTTATTAGCATGGTTGAATTTCCTTCCTAATAGTAGGGTTGGACTTCATGATTGTATGGGTGACTATTCCATTATAAGACTTAGACTTCCTAATGGCAGGATTAGTTTGGCCTTCTTGATGATAAGGTTGGACTTCCTAATTGTAAGGCTTGATTTTCTAATAATATAGTTAGCTTTCCTTATTGTAGGGCTCTTCTCTCTTTCTTAATGGAAGGGCTAACTTTTTCCTGATAGCTAAATTAAATCTTTTGATTACAGGGTTTGATTTCTGAATGGTAGGATTGAATCTCCTGATTGAAGGGCTTTCCTCTTTCCCCTAATGGCAGGGCTCACTTTTTCTTAATGGTAGAGCTGATTTTCTTGATTAGCAAGGTTGAATTTTCTTTCCTAATGGAAGGGTTAGATTTCCTGATTGCAGGATTGACCATTCCTAATGGAATGATTATATTTTTCTTAGTGCTTCTTGATTGTAGGGTTGATTTTTTCATGGTTATACTTCCTCATAATAAGGCATGATCTACTTATTTTAGGGGCTTGACTTTTTAATCATATGGTTGGTTCTCTTGATTGTAGGGCTGATTTATTGATGATAAGGTTGGTTTTTCTAGTTGCATGGTAGACTCCTTGATGACAAGGTTGATTTATTTTTATTTTTTTTTGCAAAATTGAGTTGAAATAAACCTTGTCAGATCTTTATTGACTTGAATTTATTGAAGCCTTGTTAGAATCTATAGGAGCTTTTACTTGTATTATAGATAAATATCTACAAAACATTGTAATACTAAACATTATAGGTTAGATGATATGCATGCATCTTTAATTGGTCAGGAATGTTGGCCCTTTTTTGGTTGCAATCCAATTTTTTTTTCTTGATTGTAGGGCCTGCTACTTTTATTTTGATATCTTGTGGTCACTTTGAGTCGCTAACCTATATGAGTTCACCAATGTACATCATCTATCTTATTGCTTATAGGTCACGTAGACTGGGACTTTACAATAGCTATTACCCTTTTGATGCTCCTTGTAGGGAGTTTTGCTCTTTTATTTATTCTTCAAAAAGTGACAAACTTTCTCACAACCATGATGTTGCCCTCTAGTTGAAATATGCCCCCAAATGTGGTTTTCACTCATCATTGTCCACTCTTCATCCTTTTTAATAAAAGAGTTGTGCTCTATTACTCTTGACTTTTAAAGGAGCTCATCAAATCATCTACTTCCATAGATGCTTTCAAATATAATTGCCCTTACTTTATCTGGTTATACTCGTCCTTCTAGCAATCATCAAAAGACACACATACACCAATATCATCATAAGATATTTCTTCTACCATTCATAACTTGTGATGGAGCTTCCTAAATCATCATCTGACTATTGTTGTTGCAATAGATTTCTTTAAACTGAAGTACCCTAGCTAATCTAAATATGTTCATTTTTCTGGTGGCATGAAAAGGCATGCATACATCATCATCATTATTAAAGGCTTCCCTACCACTCATGACTTGTGGGATTTTTCATGTTATTGTCATTATAAAAGATTTCTTTCAGCTTAATTGCTCCCCAACTGATTTTGATGTTTTTTTTGTTCATTAGACATCCAAAAACTTGTATGCATTATTATCATCATTTTTTCATGAAACTTACAAACTCAATTAATGAAAAAAGTTTCTTTCAAGAAATCATTTTTTGTGTTTTAAGACCGATTCACAAATTTTATTGGTTATGGCTTTATATGTCTTATGGTTGAAATGAAATCATTGAGATTTAAATTTAAAAGTATTTTTATGAAGATTAAATTTTTTTGATTAAAAATCCAAAACATGTCTTTCATAACTAAGATGTAATTTTGTGGGTACTTTATTGATAGACAAAGGTGAATAAGTTGAATGGGATTCTAAGAAAAAATTATTATCTGAAAATCAAAATATGAATTTCCTAACCACTTGAGGATTATTATGGAAGTGAAAGGTTGAATCCCAAAAGTGAAATTTTGGCTTTCAAAAGGAAATCAACTTGCTTCTTGTTATGTTGAGTTTGTCCATTTATTACACGATTTAACATCATAAAAAATATGGTGCACACATAGGTCTTTTTAGAGGCTTCAACCTATAAATATAAACAAGTTATTTTTTTTTTCTAGAAAAGACTTTTCAAGGTATATAATGTAAGCTATGGTTCATGGTGATTAAAGAAAGGATATATAAGGCTTAAATGGTGTTTAAGAGTTCAAAGACATTGGATTGCTTGTTATATATAGAGATCTTTTTAAGCTTGCCTCATTGAACTTGTTATTTTAATGATTCAACTCATTACAACCTTAATTCTCAAAATTATATCCCATGCTTTGTCATTGACATTTTATCTTCAAATTTAGACTTTCCATATTATGAGGGGCACTCTACAAAGCTGTCTATCTTTCTTTTTTCATCATCATTTTTTTTATTTTTTTATTTGATCTTGATCATTTGAATTTTTCACTTGATCATTTATTAGCTTTCTTTTTGTGAAACTTTTATCCATTCTATATTTCTTTTACCCTTTTCTATTTAGAGAACCCCATTGATTGTTTGAAAGCTTCCAAAATGTATTTCCAGTGCAAGGGGTGATCTTTGTATGGGTTATTGTCCAAGAAATATTTAAGGCTTAAAGAGGATAATAAGGAATAATTTTTATTTATGAAGGATAATTCAAAGATGGCCTTTCTTACTCTCAAACCCAAACTTGCCTATGCAAACAAATGTCAACCTCTTTTGACCTATGTAAAGAACCTTAAGGTCAATAACATAGAAGAAGTTGTGGGATCATGACCTATATGCACACTATTTATCATCATAAAATCATTTGAATTCCACTAGATTATTTTAAGCAAGGTTTTCCTTTCAGGGTTTATTAGAATGAAAAATCTATTACAAGGTTTAACATAAACATTTATTGTTTTCAAAACAACAATTAGATAAAGAAAAAAAAACATACTTTATTAAAAGATGTGATTTAGTCCCAAAAGACATGGAAAAAATATTTAAGAAAGAAAAGGTTTCAATATTTTTCAACACATTTATAAAAATGATAAAGTTTAATAATAAAAGAGTTGATAATGCAACATTCCTTCTATTTCATATCAGCTCCATCTAACAAACATTTGTGGCTTGTCAAATCTCATAAAGTGTCTCTTTCATCCTCTTTGCCAATCATTTGCTATGCCGAACATGGCTTAGTGACAATATGAGATGTACCATTATTCATCATAAATGCAACATGGCCCCATTTTACCAACTTTTAGACTTGATGCTTGGACTTCTTTCAATTTTCAATTAAATAGCCTAGGATCCCATCATGATACTCACATTTCATATTTTGATCACAACACCTTGGGTATGGTGGTTGAATAAGATTTGATGGAGTTGAAGAAACATGTTTGGTGTTTCAAAGGTATTGGTAAACAATGTTGAGTGGTGAATGTATGTCAATATTAGCTAATGCCACTTAAGAAGTTGATGATGTTATAAAATTAGGGAATGTTTGAGATGACTAGATATGATGTTGAGGTATAGAATGATTTTGATCTATATTTTCCATTTGGAAGCCCCCTTCTAATTCATCATTTGACATAACATCAAACTTTACTAATGAATTCCTAACCTTTCCTAATTTCATCAAGCCTTGCTCCACCTTTCTTGCTGTAGTCACTACATCTATAAAATAGGTTGATAAATTACAAATCAAGTATACATAGTATGAAACCTTTAAAGTGTCAATGAAGATAGAAGTGAGTTCTTTTTCAAGCAGAGAATGGTAACTTTATATTGCCATTTCACATAACCTTATAGTATATTCCTTGATTGACTCATTATTTTGCGAACCATTCCTTCAAAGTCAGACCTAGTTGGAGTAACTTTTTTTAAGTCCAAATTGTTTCAAAAAGGTAGTGACCAAATATTTCTACTCCTTCATTTTAGCATCATTCAAACCCATATACAAGATAAAATTTGGTCCAGCTAGACTCTTGTAAAAATGATGGATCAAAAGTTTCTCATCATGAATAACTTCATTCATTTTATTATAGTACACTTTTAGGTAGGTCTCAGGACATTGAGTTGTTGTATACTTGACAAATTTAGGGACTTTAAATTTTCTAGAAATGCTAATATCTAGCTTGTATCATATTTCATTAGTTGAAAAAGGATCATATAAGTCCTTATAATTTATGGTTATGTTGAATACACCATCTTTTCCTTGAAATGATAACCGCCCATAATGAATCAACTTATCAATATGTTTCCTGAAACCTTAACAAAGATTGATGAAATCTGCATGGTATTCATAATTAGCATTCTTATTACCATTGAGGTAAAGGTGCTTATATAGATTCAAATGGAAGAGGTACTATTTGATGGGCATTTATAAGGTGTTGATAAATGTCGTTGCTTATAACCGAGAAGGGAGATGATTGTTCATGATATTTTCTTTTATGGATTTTAATTCGTTGCTTATATATGCTTATATAAGTTCAAGTCTGGGTTCTTTGAAAAGCATGATATCTAGACTAAAATAAGTGTTGAGAATGTTTAGGCATTTGGCTTCTAGTAGTTTTTGATGGATTTCAAAGTATGAGTGAGTTTTTGATGGATTTCAAAGTATGGCTATTGGACTCTTTAATGACCATGGGTGGTTTAAATAACTAGAAAGCCTTGATTAATTGGAAAGACATCTAAAATTCTTTTTTAGTGAGGGTGTGTAGAGGGATTTATTGGAGGAATCATGGGAGAGGTTTTGGCCAATGTGGGAGAACGAGAGGGAGTTATCTCTATAATGAACTTTATAGTATTGGTTTCTGTGTTTAGTGGCCTACCCTAAAACCTTTTAAAGTGAAGGTTATGTTTTAGCATATTACTTAGCTGAGACATTTTATATTTTTAAAAGTTGATTTTATTTCACCCTGATCGAGTTCTTTCTTTGTCTTTGATTTGTCTTTTTTGAATCTCTTAAGGTGTTTTAGATCTTGAGGTCAAGTTGGATTTTTAAGGGATCTATATTTCACTTGTAAACAAAGCTGGGCATATATACAAAGAAAAATAAGTAAAACATGTAAACCATATTTCACCCTAAATGAAGGTTCTAGCCATTACATGGGTAAAGTGTAAGTTTACTACATCCACAAAAAGCCTTCTCCTACTTAGTAATCAACCCTTAGATGTCAATATAAAGTCTACAAGGCGTGTGAAAGCATAGACTGTGATTGTGTCAGATTGACATGCTAACCATATCCAAGTTGACAATTAGATGGGAGTTGGTGGTTTCACAAGTTTTACCCAAGTCGATGGCCATTGAGGTACCATTACTTCCCAACCTAACCTAAAGTAAACGTGTATGCTCTCAAAGTAAAGTATGAATGTTATAATGTAGACATTATAAATTAAGAAAAATATAAATTAAAGCAAGCACAACAAATACAATTTTAACATAAGACAATAACATAAAGCTTAGTCTTAGAAATCTCTAGTGGAGTCACTATTTTGTCACACTCAACATCGTGGTGACCTGTTTTTTTTTTTTCTAAAAAAAAGGTATTATGGTCAATAGTAATCTTAATTGATCTTTAAAGTTATAAGGTAAATGACTAGTCATACTAAAGAAAAGATATTATTACCATAAAACATTTTATTTAAGGTAAATTGCATTATCATGTGTCTTTTATTCTTTTTGGTTTGTTGTGCCTAATCTGCCAGTGGTTTACCTAAATGAGTGATAATAAATCTATTATAATGTGTTCAACTCAAGGTGTCCTATTCTAAGGTTGAGATCATCTACAATCAATTACTCTTGATCAACTTATGTCAACCATAGTCTATCAAGCTTTATTAATGAATAAGTAAATGGACCAATGTTGGGCTTATTAAACCCAGCCCTCATCCTAGAAAGAGTTGTCACTAAACATTTTGTTTATATAATAATGGTCTAAAGATAATGACTTGTTCAGGTTCATTTATCTTTTAGCACAAACTTCACTAGTATTTTTTTCTAAATGAGGTTTTTTCTGCCCTAGTCCTAAATATCAAAGTAGAGACCATTATGGGTTAAAATTATTGTAGGTAGGATCTAATGACATGAATATTTGAGACTTACTAAGAAAATTAATACCCTTGATTGACTCTTAGGTTTCATCAATGGCTATTAGACCTAAAGATTTAAAATTTTAAAAGGAAGACATGTTTTGAAACTTGATAACAAAAAGAACTGAGGTGTTACTAATTAATATTTAAGTTAATAGCTTGTTATGAGTCTATTTACCTTAAATACTATGATTGAATAAAAAATTATTTATTTTCAACATATTTTAAAAATCAAATTTTTTTTTAAAGGGTTTTCAAATGTCAACCTTTTAAAGGCCTTTTTAATGTGGGCCGAACCCTTAGTAGGTTTTATAAACAAATTATAAAACCAATACAATTGTATGTATGAGCGTGAACATTATATTATTTTTTTATGTAAAAACAAACTCATGCATAAATAACACATAGGAATGACTAAGAACATCAAACATGAATAAGCATTGATTCAGGGCAACACTATAAAACTATCATTCCATTGTGATTACTAAGCATAACATCACAACTCAAGTCAAATGAATCCATAAAATTCATTATCCAAACCAAATCCAAAAATGACATTTATGCCACTAGATTGTACTTTGAAGTAGATGAACCTTTGATGGTCATTACTTGGATATTCAGGATAAGGGTAAAAAAATCTCATTCAATAAAATTACGAGTGAACCTTAGTACTATAGGATAATATAACCATAATAAGTCATTATCAATATGCCACTATTGCATAAACAAAACATGTAGCGATAATTTCTCCTAGCATTTATTTTATTTAGTTATGTTTTTTTTTTAATTTTATGCTTTTATTTCATTTATGTTGTTTATTATTGTGTTTATTTTAATCTACCAAATCAATTTTACATACATATTTTTTTTTAGTTCTCATACACTTTATAAAAAAAATCAACAAAAGCTCCAGACCTGAGCTCATATCTTTTAGGATTAGATAAAACATTTAGGTTGCAAGTGTGACTTTCGACCACTAATACTCACTTGGATTTCTGCTTAGATTAAAACTCACCTTGTACATGGGGTATTGTGGATTTACTCCCTTACCCTTATTGTATAAGGTCGGGTTACACCACTAATAATTCAAACAATCTAGAATCTTATAACTCTTTAGGGATAAACTAACTAATACAAACCTTATATGATTTAGATCTTATCCTCTAGGGTTGACCATCAATAGGACACGAATCATATCATGACATATCATTAGCGTTTATAGTGACCTTACTATTTTTCCATTGATCCTTACAGAAAGTGTGAGATGTTAGAATAAATTGAGATTACCGTTAAGGACATAAGAACTAGGCTGGGAAAGGTCCAATATGATAAGAGGTACTACTCGAAATCGATCAAAATTCTTGTGGTTTTTATGTCCTCAAGGAGAATGTTTCAAGAAAATTCAACCTAATCCATCCTTATAATCCTGATATAATAAGAAACTGAAATAATAACAAGTATGCATACTCAATCCAGCTTTTTTCATTCATCTATAAATTTCTTTAAAGGTTGATAGAAAGAAATATAGGTTGTCTTGTAAAAGTTAAACTTTCCTTTAAAGTTGACACTACTAAATCTAAACAAAAAAGAATGGAAAACAAAGAAAGATCACAACTAAACCAACACAACCAAAAGGAGATAAAGAGTCTAAAATGAGAGGTTTCTAGGCTTACTAGTTTGCTTGAAAGAACACTGTAAGCTATATCATCTAGGGAAGGGACCTCTAATCAGGAGCAAACTCAGGTAAATAAGTCATTTCATCCCAATGTCCAGTAAAAGCTACAAATACCATCAAGGCCATCCAATTTTACCAAGCTAAACCAAGGGGCTCCAAGCTATTCTCTTGAGTCCTACTTTACATTACATTTCCTATTTGCAAGCTTTCTATAAAAATTACAAGCCTAGACTGCTATAACTATTGACTTTATCATTGAAGAAACCCCGTAAGTCAAGCTACTTGAAGACCTTGATTCTGAAAAGTTATTTACAATAGAGGAATGACTTTGAGAGATAGAAGGTATAGACCTTTATAACCTAGTAAAGGCAATTAAAACGTGTCTGATGCCTGATGTTGTAATACCTATGAAGTTCAAAGTACTAGATTTTATCAAATACAGTGGAATACAGAGTCCCATGATGTATTTACTGGTGTATTGTAGCAAAATGGTCAATGTAGTCCATAATTAGGAATCACCGTTCAAGTCATTCTCTTCTGTTCGAAAGCAAAATGATCTTCATCTTCATGAACAACATCAAGGGTTTTTTTTATTTTGGATATATGATTTGCAATACTTTAAAGTAATTCACAAATATGGTAGTTGTAGCTAAAAGAGTTAAATAAGCTCTAAATAAAAAAAAAATTCAGGATATAAGGATACCACCTACTTAAATGAATTTCCTAGTTAATAACCTCATAGTTTGACACTTGGTGATAAAATGGCATAGAAGCTTGGTTATATTATCCATGTTTTTCTCATTATTAAAAAACTCAAAGTTTGACACTTGGTGAATCTCTTTTGCCCTTATAAAATGGAATATTCTACCATAAATGCCGAACACCTGCTTCATCTTTATTTCATCTTGAACATCACGTTTCTCAAATCATATTAAGTCCAAGATGTAAAAGAAAATGCCATGAACAATCATTTTCCTTTCCTATTCCACTCATCAATAATTATCAGCACCTTATGAATGATTGTCAAATAGTACCTTGGTCACTTGATCCCATCCAACCATCTTTACTTAGATGGTATAATAAAAATACTAAATATGAATATAAAGTAGCCAAGGGTCATTCCATTGATTAATGTCAAGATTTAAGAAATGGATCAATAATTTGATTCAGTATGAATGGTCATCATTTATTGAGAACAACAATTAATACATAATAACCATTAAAACATTTAGGGCCAAATGAAGAGAATAACCAAGACATGATGTTAAGTGGATTATGTAGTTGATAGGTGAATAGAGAGGTACAGTTTGGCCTTTGATGAAATGAACAAAATAAATCATGACTATAAAAAAATGGGTGCTTGAACCTTGAAAATGCAATTATATTACCCTAGTTGTACATATTTAAAACTATATTTTTTTGGGATTATATTGCATCTTTTAATGAATTATACCTTTTTTCTTATTGTTGTTTTGAAATCAATAGATATTTAGGTGAAAGTAATATTTTTCATTTTATTTTCATCTATGATTGGAAGTATTATGGAAAATTCATCATAAAAACTTTAGTAAAATTGATCAATTTCAATGACATGTTATGAAAATGCTAGGGGCAATCCCTTTTTTCATGAAACCAATCCCCACACCAGCATCGCATTATGCATCCAAAAGCACGAGCAATCACGTGTGGGCCAGTTCGACAGGTTTTCACTTGACTGGAACACGAGCGCTACTGCTAGTTTTTCCACGCCCCTAAGAAAGCGTGGGCGGAGAAGGACACTTGACATTCGAATTCCACCAAATTAGGTACGTAACATAGAAACTTCACTTCGTTGTAAGGCACCTAGGGCTTTTGGGCTAAAAATGATAGGAGCAACAAGACGACAGTGCAGTGCACCAGTATGAAGCTTGCCAACACGAACAACCCGATTACTGCTCATGCGCCAGCATGTACACATGACAAAAATTTCAACTTGTGGAAACACCCGAGCGAGATCATGCCCATACCCCCAAACATGAAGGATGTCGAAAGGTTAAGCGACAAGCCAAAGAGAGACACAATGAGGACAAAACTGTAGGGAGAGTAAAATGTCCTTTTCAAGATCAACAATGAAAATATTAAAATCAAGGTGACTTGCTTAAAATATCTCCACAAATAAATAAGTGATCATATGTATTCTAACCTTTAAATACATTTTGAGCTTTATAAATCTCATATTTCATTGACATGAACCTTAGCTTAAATCACGTGCTTTTAAAAGCAATTTCTGATTAAAAAAAATACTATTTGACTTGTGTGGTTTAGTCTTACCCTTTAAAAACAGAATAAAAATGTTTATCAAGCAAAATCATAACTTGTTTACATGTTTTATATCATTAAATCATGGGTTTTCATAAAAAATAAGCATGATCACATATTGTAAGTAAAACACTATTTTTTTTAAAATGAAAAAAACTCTCTTGTTAGAATCCAAAATTATAATCCATATGTTAAAGAATTCTTTGAGCCATTAAGATATCAAATTTTGAGATAACCATTCTTTTTCATTATTCAAACAACACTCATTTCATCACATGTCAATAAAATATCCAAGATTACACTTTGGCATTGTAATGACATGTTTTAGGCTTTTGATCAAAGAAATATCAATTTTTTGTTTGATTAAAATACTTTTAAATTTACATTTCGATGATTTCATTTTAATAATTGGACATGTATGAACATGATCATTAAAATTTATGGCTTGGCCCTATAACAAGAAAAATAATTTCATGAAAGTAGGTTATACAACAAAATGACATTGATTGAACTTAAAAAGTTCATGGAAAGAATGATAATGATGCATATACGTCTTTTGATGGCTATTAAAAAGTAAACATAGTCAAATCAGCTAGGGACAATTCTATTTGAAAGAATCCATGACAAATAATGATAGTCCAATGATGAACTAATGAACTCCAAAATTTATAAGTAGCAGAGCATAACTTTTTCATTGGTGATGATGAAGAATGGGAAATGGTAAAATAATAAAAAATACCCTCACATTATACTTAGGGGCAATGTCACATATTAGGAACAAATTGTCATTCACCAAGTAGTAAACGGTACAAGGTTTCTCAGAATAGTAAGTAGACATTGTTATTAATAGTTGACAATGCAAATTTTCTATAAGGATTAAATGACATGGTTTTGTGAATCTACTATAACAGCAAAAGCATCCACACATATATTGTCCTCAAGAAAACTTAAGCAGGCTAGTGAGGTAAAGAACTTCTTTAAAATTTAGAAGTAATTGAGCATAACTTCTTCATTGGTGATGATGAAGAGTGGGAAATGGTAAACAAATACCCTCCTACTACACTTAGGGGCAAGGTCACATATTAGGAATAAACCATCTTTCACCAAGTAGTAAATGATACAAGGTTTCTTATAATAGCAAGTAAACATGGTTATTAAGAGTCAACAATGCAAATTTTCTATAAGGCTAGAATGACATGGTTTAGTGAAGTTATTATAATAGCACAACCATCCACACATATATTGTACTCAAGAAAACTTGAGTAGGCTAATGAGTTAAGTGTCATAATATTAACAAATATGAGATCAATCAATTTTAATGTCAATGGGATAAGTTGAACATCGAAAGGAGGATCGGTATTACTTAAATGTAAGAATCCCATTTCTTTCATGTGTGTGTGTGTGTGTGTGTGTGTATTTGTTATAACATCTCAACTAATTTGAGCTTTGTAAGGCCATTGCAATTTTTTTTTTTGAGCCCGGTAAGTCTCCAACAAATTTGAGTCTAACAAGACTTTTGTGAATTTAGAACCAACAAGGTTTCTTTTTATTTTAAGCTTAAAAAGGCTTTTGCAAGCTTTTGCTTTTAGCCCAGTAAGGCTCCAACAAGACTTTGGTGAATTTAAACCTAGAAAGGGTCCTTTTTATTTTGAAACCAGTAAGGCTTTTGAAAACCTTTCTTGTGACCAAGTGAAAAAGGACTCTCATAAATGTTTCTTTACTTTATGAGTCCAGAAGACTCATGTGTAATTAAAGTAAACCCTACCATCATAAGGCTTTTACAATTAAGTCTCACAGGTTTCTCACAAATCACTTTATTTTTTAGTCTTTGAGGACTCCAAAAATCTCTTATATAGTTTTATGTAGTTGAGTCACAAAAGGCTCTCACAAATATTTTTTTATTTTTTAGTCAGAGGAGTCTTGCATTTTCTTTTGTGATTGAATCCCAGAGGACTCTCATAAATCATTTTTAGTTTTCAAGTCTTAGAGGACTCCTACAATTTTCTTTTTGTGACTAGTCTCATAAGGCTCTCACAAATCTTTATTTATTTTTTTTAGTCTTAGAGGACTTTAACAATAAATTTAGCAATTGAGTCTTAAAGGGCTCTCATTAATCTCTTTATTTTTTAGTCTTAAAAGACTCCCACATATTCAGTTATGATTGAGTCTTAGAGAACTTTTATAAATATTTATTTACTTTTGAGTCTTAGATGACTCTTGCAAATCTTTATTTGATATTGAGCCTACGAGGACTCTTGTGAATCTTTTAGTGGTATGGAGCTTGTGAGGGCTCTCAGTAAACATTTTACTTTTGAGTTTTAAGGAGTCATACAAATCTTTATATGATATTGAGCCTACGAGGGTTCTCATAAAACTTTTTACTTTTGAGTCTTACAGGACTCATGTAAATCTTTCTGTAATAATGAGCGTATGAGGGCTCTCACAAAACTTTTTTCTTTTAAATCTTAGAGGACTCTTGCAATCTTTCTATGATATTCAGCCTCTAAGAGCTCTTGTAATGTTTTTTACTTTTGAGTCCTAGAAGACTTTTGTAATTTTTTCCTTAGTTTTGAGTCTTAGAGGACTTGTGTATTTTTTTCTTTAGTTTTAAGTCTTAAATGACTCGTGCAAACTTAAGTCTAAAGCATTTCTCCTATGAATTTGAATCCCATGGGATTTTTTCACTATTAATTCTTCAGGCTGGTTATCTCTTGACTTGACCACCCTTTAAATTTACCCATATTCTCCATCTTGCCTTTACAAGCTTGATAACAAAGCCTTGGAAAAATATTTTTCATAGACTTTGTACCTTAAGTATGGTAAAAAGGGGGCAAATGTCGTAACTCAATTTTTAACCCCTTGTTTTGATAATTTTTTTTCTACTTTGTTTTAAAATAGAAGAAAAATAAAAAATTACATATTTTCCATGAAAATTGCATTCTCGACGCAATTCATCTAATTCTCAATTGTTTCACATTTTTAGTTCTTTCTTTTTATCATATTCATGTTAGAAATTTTTCAAAGGTTGGAATATCAAAAAATTCAATGAGAGTGGAAGTATAAACGATGCCATTTTTCTCCTTTTCTTTCTCATGTATAACACAATACTTATTTTCATCACATTTTGTCCTCTTAACAGAACAAGCCATAAGAACACAAATTGACCTTTAAGTTTTTCCAGCAAAAAGAGCAAAAAAGGACACTTTCAACCTCATTCTTTACTTTCAACATTAAATAAAATTAAAGAAAAAAACAATCCTTGTACCTGTTGCCTTTTACCATAATCTTTATCATGTTTTTATGGCTGCAAGCTTTATATAAACATGCATCCTTACACTTTATGTTTTATTACTTAAACTAGCAATGAAAATCATAACTCTTTTACCCTATTTTACAGTGGCAAAAACACACTCCTTACACCTTTGATTTAAGATAAAAATCATCATAAAAGATGTTTCACACAATAACCAAAAACCCTAGCCATCACAGCCTTTTTGCATCTACAATAACATAGTCCTTTATCCAACTTTCTTGCGGACAAATTAAGGGGAAAAGAACCCTATTTATCCTTCAAAATATGTCATAAAAACAATACAAAAAAACTAGCAATGAGATCTAAATGAATGAGACTTTGTGGAAGAATTAAGGGATAAGATTGAGTGTTAAAGGAGAGGTTCTAGGTAGTCTTTTAGGGCTTATAAAAGGGTTATAGTTCTTTAATTTTAGAGGAGGAGACAATCTAAAATGAAAACTAAAAAACAAGCAAAAAAATCAAAAAGAAAAATAATGTTATAAAAGAAAGAGGATATACAAGGAGGTTTAATTTGGAAGAGACAGTCTGGTCTAGTTAATCTGAAATGAAAACTAAAAAACAAGCAAAAAAAGTAAAATAGGAAAGGAAAATATTGTTAAAAAGAAAGGATATACAAGGAGTTTTGATTTGGAAGAGACAATCTGATCTAGTTAATCTAGAACACTATTTGGTTTTTAGGTTTTTAACGGAGCTAAACACCTTAGTATTAAACGCTTGTTGGCTTGTTGAAAAGCTAAGATATACACCTAAGTTTTTTATGAGAGCCCAAATCCTAATTGTGTTGTTTTGGAGTTTAAAACATAGCATACAAAAAAAGTTTGAATTTGTCTAGAAGCTCACTGTACCCCAGACCTTGTTTTAGTTGTAACCTATATTTAGAGTTTTAGAAGTCAAAATAAAGTTAGATTAGGCGAATTGAAAATCTAAGAAACAAATCTAAAAATTTTATGAAGGGACAAACTTTAAATTATGTCGTTTTGATGCTTTAAATAAAAAAAATAGTTGCATTCCTTCTGCAATAGTAATAGTAGCCTTCATTAAGCTATAAAATCATGTTTTTTTTGGAATAAATGTTTTGGATTATATCTAATCTTTCATTTAAGTCTTTTTGAGTTGCTTTTGCGACATACTGTGCCTAGATTTTATTATGCATCACACTACCAGGGTTTTAAATAATGAGTCTTATGAAACCTAATGTATTTTTCCTTTTTGGTTTTTTTTCCCTTTAACATTCTTTGTTTAAACTTTCTAAATAATTAGGTTGATGAGTCTCCTAGTTTTATGGAACAAAGTAAACATAGCACATGGTTTTTAACCCAAAAACTAGTTCAAAATGCCTCCATGAGTTTCATCAAGTTGGCGATGTTTTTATTAACTTGTTTTTAATAGATAGGTCAACAATTCTTTTGGTTCTACGTATTGAAATAGACCTTTTAACCCTAAAATAACTTTTTAAAAAATGTGTGAATAAGTTTTCGATGAGTTTTCATCAAGTTATCGTCAAGTTTTTTTTAAGGTCTTTTACATTTAGATCAACTAGTCTCCTAGTTCTAGGGACTAACATAGACCTAATAAACCTTAAAATGAGTTAAAAAATGCTTCAATGAATTTTCATCATTTTTTTTTGTTAAATTGGCAATGCTTTGGTTTTTAAAGGCTAGCTTAATGAGTCTCTAAATATTGGAAGCAATGTTAGCCTAACATGATCTTTTAGTGAATATATATATATAGGGCCCAACACTAACTCGATAAACATCAATAAATGATAAATGACTTACAAATAAACTTTATAAATAATTTAGATAGTTAATTACAAGGGTAAAATAAATTTAAAAGAAAAACATAGCTAAGGTAACATTTTGTTTGAAAGGATGTGATAAGGATGATGTCTATCTTCCCTTAACCATAACCAACCTCTTATTTAGATTTCTAGAACCAAAGCATATTATAAGATTCTTAATTTTCTTAAAAACTAGGTAGCAACTTTATTTTTCATATTTTTATCGGGTAGCTATAATTCTTAATCAAATAATACATGATTGTTTGATTTAGTAAAAATAGAAAGATGCACTCATATTAAAAAATAGATATATAACAATTAATCTTTTTGATCAATTTAAGTAATATCAAATCTGTATACCTCTCATCTAACCTGATTAAGGTTTTCTTCCTCTACTTTGAAAGCTCACAAAGAATGGTAGAGAGATCTTATTTCTTCTTTAATTTTTGGTGATTGAGGACTTGGAAAATATCAAGTAATAAAAATGAAGTATAATTTAAGTCTAGCATCTTAAGTTCTTATAAAGGGACAAGATTTGATCATGTAATCTTCAAATAATAAGATTAAGGAGTTAACCATTGCTCATCACACCTTTTCTCTCATATAAAAAAAAAGGTTTGACTTGTACGTGTTAAGAATTATATAAAGATATTGAGTATTCATTCACCATCATAACATAAAATTCTTTTGACCTTAAGAGATTGAATATTAGCACCTGTAAAACCTCTTCAAATTAAATTGATTTAAGTAATATAATGAATACTTATAACCACCAAATAAAATGCCAGGATCCTAAAACATAAAAATATAATGGAAAGGCTACTCAAAACTTTTTATGGTGTTTCATGGATCATGTTAAATAGTTAAGGGCTCTTTAGGGTTTAAATGAACATAACTTGAATAATAATTCATCCTTTAGGCTTTTATTAACTATTCATGAATGGGTTATCATCAATGGTCTTCTAATTGTTTATCCTTTAATAGTCTTCTAATTCCCTTAGCCTTTAATAATAGTCCTTACAAATTACTAGTTTAGAAATCTCCTAAACCTTTTAAGAGATGGATTGCTAAGCCTAACATGCTAGCTTTTATTTTTCTGACTTTTCGCTACTTCTAACTTCTTTAAATTAAAAAAAAAATAAGGATTAGTCATCATATTGTATTATATGAAAAACCTAACTTCTTTAATCATGGAAAAATATCAGTTTTCTCTTTGAAAAATATCATATTCAATTTCAAGACAATTATTAGAAATTTATACAATTCAGTCCATACTTGAGTTTTCTAGGTCTAGAAATATAACCCCTTATATAAATTACATTATAGTCCCTAAATTTCTAAAACTTATTTTATAATTAAGTAATAAATGATTTTTCATCCTAGTTTATATTCTCATCAATGATTCGTAATGTGCTTAACCCATTAGATCTTAGAATGTTGACTTAAATATAAACCTTTAAAATTAATTAATTTATATTTTAAAGTCAAATACAACTTTTAGAAACATATTATAACCTCCCAAATATTAGGTAAGTTATTTATGGTTTAACAAACCATTCATCTAACTATTTGTTAGCAAAATTAATATTATCTTATTTCTAATGTTTTGGTTAAGATATTTAAGCATGAAATTTGCTTGCTCTATCAAATCATACTGGTTCTCAATATGATAGTTATTGATTTCTTAAATAAGATTTAAAATATTTTCAAATCTCATTCTAACTTGCACAAGAATTTCATAACAATACTATTTGAAAATATGTGAAATATTTTTCCTAAATTATCTTGGCCAATGAATTTTTTCTTAATCACTCAAATACTTTCATATAATTTTTACTATATTCAAGATTTGTCTACTTATTACTTTTGATTAAAGCAACATGTAATCATGATCAAAACATAATAGTTTCTATATAAGATAACATACTAATCTCATGTCTAAGGATTAATTATACAAATATCTCATGAATCTTTCTATCAATATAGGTAACTTTTTATATAAATTTCTCATATGGGTCAATTTAGTTAACTTATTATATAAAAAAAAACACCTATATATTAACTTCATGTATTCTTTATACCGTAGTCTTTAAGAACAATTGGTTTTTTTTTCCATAAAAAAAGAACATTATATGTATTGGTCTCCATAACTTTGATTAATATCCAGTCCTTATAAAATATTACCTTGAAACATTTTAGGGACATTACTTTGAAGCAATAAAAATCCTTGTAATAGTAACAACTTTATAATTTTCTTGTAAAGAAATTTTATCTCAAGAACTTTATCTTTACCCTAGATTTACTAATTAAACTCAAAAAAATGAAGACTCACTTTATTAATAAATAAAAAATATATTACATGAATAATGTGAGTGTCATATGCAACAAACTAATTAGTTGTAGGGGATACACATTAACAATCACGTAGTTATGCTGAAGCCAATAACCTATTTATCTAATTTCATATCCCTTCATATGGTGATCATGCTTTTGTCGAGAAAATGTCTTAGTTAGAGATTCTCTTTAATAGATATTTTTTTTTTATCATTTTACAATTCAAATCAATCATCTCTAAAATCAAATATAATCACCTAAATACAAGTTTAGATCATTGATGAGATTATGTTTCATTTCTTGTGCAAAGACTTTATTATTATCATAGTACAAGTTTACTAGATCAACAATACTAGGAACCATGCCTAGTTTAGTGATGATTTTTTTTTTTAATTATCCAAACTCTTATACCTCAGACTTAGAGATGTGTTTAGCTTTAGTTATAGAATCAGTTATAATCTCTTGTTTAAAACTTTTCCAACTCACAACACTACCATTAAGGTAAATTAAATATCTCATTCTTATTTAAAAATAAATTTATAATCTTAAATAACTATCTAACCATATATTTATTCAAAAGAAAAGGGCAAGATAAATATTACTCTAGATAGATAAAAATAAGTAGTTAACCATAAGTCCAATTAAAAATCAAGCTTCTTATTGATTGTATCAAAATAAAATTTTAAATTTACCTTTGTTTGAAGGACATAAAAGAAGAGCATTAAAATATGCTAAACATTGTTCAACAAGAAAAGAATGCAAGCAATAAGCAAAAGAAAAATAGAACGAACTTATTTATAGGCTTTAGCTCAATCATGTTCCAGTATTAATTAGAAGAGTTAAATATATAGGAGAACTTTTATTAATTGAAACCACTCTCCATAAATGATTTCAGCTATTGACTATTTACTCTAAATGTGTCATTAGTATCATCGTGAATCTCTACAGTTCTATAAGGATACACTTTGATGACGGTGAAGGGACCAAACAACATGAAGTTAGATTTCCTAAACAATGTTTAAGTCAAGTGTTGATAAAAACACTTTGCCAACCATAACTTATCACTTTGAAATATGCTTGTCATGATACTTTTTAGCTCATTCTTTATAGAGTATTGCTTTCTTATAAGCATTTAAGAAAAATCCATCCATCTCATTAAGTTGGAGTAATTTTTTTTTTTAAATCTTTAGCAACTTTAATATCAAAGTTCTAAGTCTTCATATCCCAATATGCTCTGTGTTCCAACTCTATAGGTAAGTGACAAGCCTTTCCATGGACCAACCTAAATGGACACATCCTAATCGGTGTTTTAAATGTCGATCTACTAAAATGCATTATCAAGTGTTCTAGACCAATCTTTCCTTGAGGCAACCACTATGTTCTTAAGGATTTGCTTTGATTTCCTATTTGAGACCGTAACTTGACCACTTATTTATGGATGATAGGGAGTTGCAAAAATATTCCCCCTCATCAAGCAAAACTTCTCTCTTTCATTGTCGCAAAACAACTTTTATACCATATATGCTAGATCACATATGAATTCAAAAGAGAGCCTTTAATCTAGTACATAAATGATATAAGCTGAAGTGAGCTTTTTTAAAAAAAAGTTCAAAAGCCTACAAACAATCTTTAGCAAAGTTAAATGATGCATCTTTAACTAACGAGCTGAAAAGAAGTTTAGCTATCTTAGAAAAATATTTGATAAAACATCTATAGAACCTAGCTTTTTAAGTGGCATCATTGAGTTTTCAATAATTCCTACACACTTTTTATCAATTATTGTTCTAGTTGAAATGATTTTTTTATTGTCATTCTTTACAATCTGTAATTGGATAGATGATTCCAACATCTAAAAGCTTTAGAAACTCAACCTTGACAACCTCTTATATACACAAATTCAATCTTCATTATAGTTGTATTGTGGGCTTAAAAGCCTTATTCTTTATTTTTTATA
>Ga0325411_1000438_pt1 | contig 43392 bp, 10 predicted proteins | sample PopdelMetagenome_13_FD_206181 | JGI IMG/M metagenome (GOLD analysis project Ga0325411, IMG submission 206181) | Populus deltoides microbial communities from Bellville, Georgia, United States - Xylem-PdIQD-R4 | ecosystem: Host-associated > Plants > Phyllosphere > Stem > Wood/Secondary xylem...
GCAAATGCATTACAAGTCCTGGCACCATATCCTCATGCCTAGTTTCTGAAGTTGGGTTAAAGGTCCAAAATGTTTTTGCAAATCAGGTCTGCACCAAACAAGTCTTCATTTTGCTCATTGATTTGATGATATCTCTCACATAAACTTATCAGTATGATTCCAAGAGTGGATTTTCAATTAGTAAGATTTATTAAATCAATATGTAAACATATACTAGCCTCGTTGTTCACACTTCGGACTAGACTATAAAATACCATAAACCCTACAACTAAAAACACCCTAAACTCCCTATAAAATCCTAAACTTTAACCCTTAAAATATCCTAAATTCTAAACCACTAAAAAAATCTAAATCTATAATACCCTAAACCTTTCTCCGGTTAAACCCTAACTTTAACCCTTAAAATACCCTACCCCTAAAAAAACTCTTAACCCCTAAACCTTAACCCTTGAATCCTATCCTACCACTAAAAAACCTTAAACCACTACGATACCCCAAATCTTAAAATCCTAAACCCTAAAAAATCCTATAACCTAAATCCTAAAAAATCCTAAACCATAAACTCAAAAAACTTTTACCATACTAACCCTTAAAACAATCTAAAACTTAAAGTCTAACCCTTAAAAATACCCTAAACTATAAACCACTAAAAACCCTAAACATACAATACCCTAAACCTTAAAAACCTAACCCTTAAAAAATCCTAAACCCTAAATATACTAAGCGCTAAACCCTAGTTTCTGAACCTTAAATCACTAGAAATAGTTAAACTTTTTACCCCTTAAAAAACTTTAAACCCTAAAAAACTATCCTTAAAATAAACTAAACCCTAAACTCTAACCTCTAACATACTTGATCATTGCACAAAATATAATTTAGTTTTAGTTTAGTATTTTGTGGTGCCAAGAGTTTTTTAAAAGTATTTTTTATTGAAAATATATTAAAATAATATTTTTTTGGTTATTTTTTATATTAGCACATCAAAATCATTGAAAAATAAAAAAATCAAATTAATATTTTTAAAAAAAAAAACTTTTGAAAAACATTCAAAAACAGAAATTACCAAACTTTCAAATATGATCTTAATATGCAGATATTCATAATAACCATATAACACTCCAGAATATAAATGTAACTAGAAAGTTTTAGTAAATGCCTAAGATATTCATTCCAATGAAACCTATACACCCATTCGATAGTAAAATTTAATTTTATCTCATCATATTAATAGCATATATTAACACTTAATACATTAATCAAAACTGCAATTAAGTTTTCAAAACAAATAACACTTGATAAAGAGCCTACTTATATCTATATTAAGCATCATCTCAAGAAGCACATCACACAAACTCGCAACTACGACTTTTCACATTTTTAAAACTATGAAAATATTTATTGGATATATAACATTTATTTTGTTGATTAATTATAACTCTAGATATAGAGAACCAGTCAACTCTCATGATATCTCACCAACATGACCCTTCATATTTTTTCATAAAAGAAACCATATTGTAATTTTATTAGCTGTAACACTAAAGTCAACATAGCACTGCATATATGTTCAAGCAAATACTCAATAAAAAATGAAATGCATAATTGTTGTCTTTTCCATGCCTTGAGTCTTGGTATATTATTTTCTCTTTAACGCATCAAAAGTTTAACAAATCTCTAATTCAAAGACAGGTGCAACTGTATAATTAGTAGAGAAATTAGTCTTGAAAGCATAATCGAAAACAAATGATTTGCTTCATTGCAACTTTACTTGGCAGTAAGGTAAGAAAAAAACAGAACATTATTTGCAGTATGGCACAGAGTGTTTGAACATATATTAACACCAATTATAAAGACTGGTTTATTGATCAATCACGACTTGACATGTAAACACTAAACAAGGATACACTAAGCTAATACCATTTTAGACACAAGGCTGAAATCGTCTGAACCTGGCTGGCACTGGTAAATTGTCCACAAGAAAGTAATAGCAATTATTGATGCTCTCCCCAATAAAATAAAACCATGCTTGTCGCCATTGCGGGTTTATGTAGAGAACTGCACCTATTGCCAACAGGACCATGATGTATGCCACTGAAAATGTCACATAGAAAGCCTCCATATCAATAACGCCATTTTCTTCTTTTTTATGAGTCTGAGACCTTGGCAGTGGTGATGGTGGTATTGCTCCAGTACAATTTTTGGCGAGTGGTGGTCCACAAAGCAACGGATTTCCCTCATAGCAAGACTTGTTGAATGTTGAGAATTGTGCAACCATTACTGGCATTTTGCCAGATAAGTTATTGTGGGCTACACTGAAAGCAGAAAGGAAGTTTAAGTCGAGAAGCTGGGGAGGAATTTCCCCGTTCAAGTTGTTGTAGGAAAGATCCAAACTTTCAATTTCCTTCAGGTTTGAAAATGTAGGTGGTATGGGACCTGTTAAACAGTTATGGGATAGATTCAACAACTTAATGTTGCTGAGGTTTCCAAGCTCAAAAGGAATCTCTCCTATCAAATTGTTGCAGGAGAGATCGATACCAGAGATCAAATTGAGGATGATTCCCTTGAATGAATACGATATACTCTTTGTTGTAATCTCAACAGATTTATTAACAGAAGGATCTTCCAAGGGCATAGGAGCAGATACTGGCGACATAGTAGAAGAACCTGGAGCACTTTCCCCTTCCCTATACCTCTCGCTTCTAGGATGTAGGCATGGAAGAATACGACCACACAAATTATTATGAGAAAGATCAATCAAGCTTAATTTCTTTAGTTCGCACAGCTGTCTTGGGATTTCAGCTTCTAGATTATTATAACCTAAAAGAAGAAAGCTCAACTCTAACAAAGAACCAATTGACTCGGGAATGCCACCTTTAAAATAATTATGGCTAAGATCTAATCTCTTCAGCGACAGACAACCATCGAGCGCACCAATCAGTGATCCTTCTAGTTTATTTTTTGATAAATAAACTTCTGTCATCGTCCCTGAAGAACAAAAGGTGGATGGTAGACTTCCAAAAAGATTGTTCTCTGAAAGGTCTAAATATTGAAGAGAAGACATATACCCTATCCATTTCGGTATCTTACCAGATAAATTGTTGAGACTGACATCCAATGCTTGCAATGCAGAACAATTAGATAAGCTATTAGGAAGAATCCCGGTTAACTGATTCCCTCTTAATATCAGATCAGTCAAGTATGTTAAGTTGAAATTTTTCCAGAAAAGCTGGCCTTTCAAATAATTATTTGAAAGCATGAGATCACCTAATGATAAACAGTTTTCCACCAACTGCTCGGGTATGTTGCCTGACAAGCCATTGTTGGACAAATCTAAGACTTCCAAGAGGCTCATATTGCTGATCGAAGAGGGAATGCTACCACTGAAATCATTTCTGGATAGGTTCAAAAACACTAACCTCGGGAAACATGCTCCAATTTCGGTGGGAATTTGATTTTGGATGTGATTTCTCGAGATATCCAAATGTGACAGCCTCACAAGGGAATGATTTGCCAATTGGACAGATCCTGAAAGAGAATTGTTGACCAAATAAAGCTTTTCAAGTTTTGTGTTGTTTTGTAACAACCACCTCGGAAATTCTCCTGTCATTTTGATGTTTGAGAGATCAACAAATTGAAGGTCATGCTGATAGTAAAGGAATTTCGGAAATGTCCCACCGAATCCATGACATGCCAAAGAAAGCCTCTGTAACTGGAACCTTGGAATCAAATTGTGTACCAGCTCTGTTGACTCGTATATCTCATTATGGTCACCATTCAAAAGCTTGAGTTTTGAAAGGTTAAAAAATGGGCCAAGTGAGATTGGGATTTGGAAGTGATTGTGTGAAAGTCTTAGTTCTTGAATGGACGTGAGACTTCCAATGGGACTCAATGATATATTTCCAGCGAAGTTGTTGAAAGAGATATCTAAAACTTGAAGGTTTGTCAAATTCGAGAAACACGAAGGCAAAGAACCTTTGAGATCATTGTAGCTGATATCTAGCTTCTGCAGATGCTTTAACTCACAAAGACCTGCAAATTATCCATATTAAAAGAAATTTAGCATACAATAATGTAATGGAAACTGTAGGATCCTAGAAAGGGTGAGCAATATAGGATTAATGAAGGCTCTTCTTATATGCGAGGAATAGAAAACTGTTACTAAACTAGTCATATGGCTTTGCATTGAGGCAGTAATATAATGTGGTTGTTTGATTATTCGCATGTAATCAATTTTTTAATGATTTAATTATATTTGAAATTGGTTTTAAGAGATTTTTAATTGGTGTTTAGTTTCAATTTTTAACTTTTTCTTGTTAATATGAAATTGGTTTTAAGAGATTTTTCCCTAAAACTAAAATAAAAAAGTAATGAAATTATATATATAATTTTCTTGATGCATTTAGAATGAAATTCTTATTACTTAAAGAGATGCTATTGCATCAATTGATTTTGTAATTTTATTAAGAAAGAAAAAGCATAATTAACAAAATAATAAAGTTTCAAAAATTACATAATCCAAATCCTATATTATCATAAACTTTTAAACAACTTGGAGGACTTATTAATAAAGATTGAACTATTTTAAGAGATGATTTTCTTCATTATTATTATTTTTACATTTTATCTAAAAATATCTAATATAAATTTTAAATAATTCAATTGGTTTATGTGATAACATAAACTAAATTCAAACTATTTAGTTAAAACCTCTTCTGATATTTTCTCTTTTTCAACATTGTTATGAATATTTTAGTTGTTCTACTTTTTATTTGTTTAATGGTAAGAGATATCCTCATAATAGTTTGAACGTCAATCAAAATTAAGTTCTTTGCATATAATTTTAAACGCACGTCCCCACACCCTCACATTTGGCTTGTGCATTCATATAAATTTAATACAAAATATGGGCTAAGGTTTAAATATATTGAATATTAAACAATTCATATGTCTTTTCCATATAATACACTTAGAATTGCATCCCTTTTATTATTATTATAGATAGATAGAACATATAATTTATAATCTATATTAGCTATTTGATCATACTTTGTTGCAGGTCGTATATATTTGTTTATAAAAAAAAACTTGATAAGTAAGCTATTTTGATATGTTTTTCTAACATAAAAAATTTCAATGTGTAAATCAAAAAACTTATGCAAGTATCTAATTAAATAAATTGATAATTATTTATGTAAATAAATGAAAAACAAATATCGTTAACAATAACTAAAAGAAAATACTTTTAAAATTGAGAGATAGATGTAAATTAAGATATTTGATCCCAATAAATAAGACATTTACCCAGTTGTGTTTACTAAATTTGTTTAATAAAATCAATAAAAGATAATAAAAATAAAAACACACATGAAATTGATTGAATAAAAGAAAAGAAAAAAATTTATGCAAGGTCAAACATTAGAAATATCATTTTAAAATAAATATTTTTTTATCTTTAAAAATAAAACTCATTTGTATAAAAAAACAATTATAGATGAATACAGAAATTAAATACAAACAATTTTTTTAAATAATTATATTTAAAAAAGGGTTGTCAAACTCGTGGTTTAGGTCATGAGACCGAGATAAACCAATATAAAAGTAATTGAAGATAACCATAAAACTAATGTTATTTTTTTAAAATAATATAAAACGATAAAATCAAAAAATAAAATGAGCAAGAAAAAAGGATGTTGAACTGCATTAACTTTAAAACTTGTGACCTGGATCATTAGTTTAGAAGCACCATAAATAAAAAAACTACAAAGTCCAATCCATAACAAATCAAAAGTCAAACGATGAAACTGAGAAAAAATCAATTACATAAAAGGATCAAAAATTATAATTAAAAGAACGAGAGTGAAAATGAAAATAAAAAATAAATTAGCGGGCAACAAAAAATCTTTAATTGGAGGGTTAAATTAAAAAGAAAAATAACTTTCACAAATGGAAAAACAAATCAAAAAAATAAAGGTCAATTTAAAAAAAATAAAATAACATAAACTTTGATTGAATTGAAAACTAATAAAACTTTAACAAAAAAATCAAGGAAAAAATCAGAAATCAAAGAATAAATACCTAATTGAAAACAAAATATATGACAAATTATAATTGAAGGAATAAATTGAAAACAAATAAAACTTTTATAAAAAGACTAAGAACAAAAATAATAAATCAAAAGAATAAGGATTATTTTCCATTGATATAAAAAAACAAATATATTATCCTTATTCATATATTTATCTAAAGAAAAAAAAATCCATATCCTTAGTATTTTAATAAAATACTATTAAAGATATCCTAATTCCATTTATTAAATATTCTTTTCTTTTATACATGTTTAGTTCTTCTAATGGCTTGAAAAAAATGCTACGAGCCCAAGATTAACTTAATTTATTCCTATCGTTTGAGTAAATTTGAGTTTAAGAAAATAGGTTATTGGTGTATTAGTTGGAGAAAAAATAGAGTAAAAGATTATTATAATTGATAAAGAATTGTTTTTTAGAAAAGGCAAGCATGCTATTCTAGAAAAAACATGTAAAGGATGATTGCGAGATTATCATGTAATTCCTTGCTTCTTTTATAAATAATTAAAGTAGGTGTTTTATGTGAGAGCACAACAAAACCAAAAAAATTTTAGAAATACTATTAAAAATACATATCCTTATTATTCTAATAATAAAGTATTAAGAATATTTTAGAAAACAGATGGCAGTTGTGGAAGTGCGTTGCTAGTAGTAATTATTATAATGGATTTTAATTATTTTCATGTATAACATGGTTTTGATTATTTAATTTCAATTAACTAGGTAGTTTCAAGACTATATTCTAAAATTATAAACAAAAAATAAAATAAAATCTCTTATCACATGTAAAAAAACTAGTAATACAAAAATAAAATTTATATAGGGATGTAACCTTTTGTGTCTATTGATCCTTGTAACTGGTTATCATTAAGATAGGGATGCTTGAGGGATGAAAGCTCTTTGAAAAATGATAAGGAGCTATTGTGATGTAGCTTGATTTAAAAAAAAGTGCATAGAAGTTTGGTATAATTAATATTTTTTTCATACATTGGCACATCTATTTAATTAATTAATAAAATACTAAAAGAGAATGTGATTGTATGGTTCACATGTTATTATTTATTCAAATAATATTTTTTTAATTTATATATATATTTTTTAGTTTTATATTTTAATATTTGGTATGTTAGGAATTAAAATTTATGATTTTTTTATCTAGCAAATAAAGAAATGTTTTTTTAGATCATGCAAAAAAACAAGCATGTGGTTAGTGATTAACTTTAAAAAAAATCAATTACATTTCAAATCCTAAATATTCATTTTTATCTTCAAAGAATTTAATAGAACATGTGTGTCTAACATTTCAAGTGTTTTTCAATTGATTGTGATGATGTATTTGTGTGGGTTTAGGTACCTTTTGTGTCTATTGATCCTTGCAACTGGTTGAAATCAAGATTTAGATATTTGAGAGATGAAAGTCTTTTCATGGATGATAGAATGCTATTATTGAAGTAATTGAAGCTCAAATAAAGAACCTCTAATTTGGCAAGTCTTGATAGTCTTTCGAAACCTGCATGCATATAAGATTTCTAGTTAGTTGATAGGGTATAAAGCCAAAAAAATTATTAGATTAATTTAGAGAATAGATCGATTTCAGTTCATATATGTTTATTTTCGTGCTAAAATTACGAAAGATGAAGTCTTTAATGAAGAGGCAAACCTTCATTCGCAACACAGCCAGCTATGCCATTTCCACTCAAGTCAAGAACATTGAGTTCTTGGAAGGGAAGAAATATAGATGCATTTAGGTACCAATATTCTTCCATATATGGGTACCAATCATATCTTGCGAAGGAAAGATGGATGTCGACGACTCGTCTTGTAGTGGAATTGCTGCAGGTAACTCCTTCCCAACTGCAACAGAGGGCATCTTTTCCCCAAGAGAATAGCGGGGATGGAATGTCATTTAGGCCAAAGGAAGTTTTGATTTGCAAAAGAGCAATTCGTTCTTCCTCTAAACACCCTTGTGATAGAAGCATGGCATTAATCATCATTATCACCGCCACTGCTGGCAGAGAGAACCTGTTGAATCCCATTTGTACCCCCTCTGTTTCTGCTTGAAATTAATGTATCAAATACTTGTTAGGAGCCAAAGGCTCTTTATAGGGGAGAGCACCATGCATTGCCGTCCGGCGGGCCCATCTTTGATCAAGTGGATCTTTTATGGAAGGTTCCTCAGTCCATCAATTTCCATGAAGTTTCAATTTTTGTTTTTTGTTTTTTGTTTTAGAACAATGTAAAATTATTACTCTTACATAAAACTCGTTTAATCTTAAGACTTGCAGAAAACCATCAATATATTGCAACTCATTTTTAATTTAATTAATTATTATCAAAGAACAAGAAAGTATTTTGATCTTTTCCACAAGAATCTACACAGGCAGTCATCAAACTAACGATGGCCATTATATAGAATTTTTGTTACATGCAGTTAAAAACTCAGGTGTACTTATGATTCGATTAATCTGGTAAATTTTAGTTTAAATTTGGTAAAAATTTCTTTGATCTTTTTCTATTTTTTAATTAAAATAATGTTATTTTAAAGTTTTTTTTTTAAAAAAAATATTTGGATTAATTCTCCTGACTTACCCTGAATCTAAACCTTGCTCCATATTAACTCTCATAATGTATTTAATAACTCTGATATTATTTAAAAATTTAAAATATTAAATGAGATTATATGAATAGTTTTATATTAAATCTATAACATTATATATTATTTAAGAAATTGCTTGAGGTTGAATTGTCATTTTGTTATTTAAAAAAATCATTTTTTTACATTTTAGTGAACGAAGTATAAAAATATATAACATTATTGGTCTTTACTTTGGAAATATAGCATTATATCTGAAAGTTGGTTATGGAAAACTGGAATTTCTCACCATAATAGCTACCGTAATATCAAACACACTTTAAAATAAGGCTGTACCAATAATGTTATATATTTTTATACTTCGTGACACTCTTTTCCTGACACATATCTTATGAGGTCCTGAACAAATTGCCAATATTCTAATTGCCACAAGCTCTTCTTCGGTCCAATCTTTCCTTGAGCTTAAGGGGGCATGGAGATACTTGCTCTTCATCGATATTGTGATCATGTCTGCCATGACCTTTTTTTCATAACACCGTGATCTCTTGTAGATAATCTCTATTTAAAACCAGTCTCTTCGTCATGTTCTAAAATGGTTTAAAAGCCTTGATGAGATTATGTTGGTACAGCCCACCTCATGTTTATTTATATATATATATTTGGCAGTTTCATTCTATCTCTACAGTCAATAGGAGAGTAAGGGGTGTTTGTCGTTGAATTTTAACACACATTTTATTAAAAATAAATTTTTTTTTGTCTTAAATTAGATTTTTTTTTAGTTTTTTATATAGTTTTAATAAGCTATTGTAAAAAATAAATGTTAAAAAATAAAAATATTATTTTATAATATTTTTAAATAAAAAATATTCTAAAAATAACCACTCTCTCTGAAGTTAAATGTTATAACTATTTGTAAATATTTCAGATGGCTTTGTGTTGGATTGTTAGTACGTTTCAAAAAAAGGGTCTCTTAAATTAATTTATAATATCTGAGAAATAAGTAATTTTTTAAAAAAAAAACTTAAAATCTTTTTTACCATTATTAACATTTTTATTTTCTTTCTTATTTTAGCGGTTCATTGAAATTTCTTGGAGTAATTTATTTAAAGAGAATTATGATTAATGTGGATATTCAAATTAACTTGAATATATATTAATTAATTAAATAAATTATATTTAATTTTATTTTATAAAGAAAAATTTAAACATTGACTTGGAGTCAACTGACAAAATGAAACCAAGGTTTGATCTTGTTTCTTTTTTGAACGGCTGTGAAGGCATGAAATATTTTAATTCTTTTAAATTTTCCTGTTCATTACTGCTGTCTACATCTATCAGCCGTGGTGTCTTGGCAGTTGCAATATCACATCAAATGGCATAATTTTCCACGTACAGTATAGTCTTCTTTCTTTGGCTTATTGGCCTTTTAATTCTTCGCTAGTGTTATCATTTGCATCAATCGACATCAATAATTAATAGTGACACCAAGAGCTTGACTATATATCCTCTTCGTTTTACATTTTAAAAAAAAATGAAAAATTTTAAATTTTATTTATTTATTTATTTTAAATTAATTATTTTTTTATGTTTTTTGATGTATTAATATTAAAAATATTTTTAAAAAAATAAAAAATATTATTCTAATATATTTCTAAATAAAATATTTTTTAAAAAATAATTATGACCGCACATTATTGAGTCTCACCTGTATAGCTATCACGTTGCTTCTACTCTTCTCTTCATTGGTCTATTTTTCAAGCGTCCACTTGCATCATTTTGCATTTGTCTCAAATTGATTGGTAGTTATTTATTTATCATCTTTTAGTTTGTATTAATCTTGAATGATTATGTCTGATTTGAAAATTAATCTTAATCTCTCAAAAGTGTTATTCCTTATTATTATTCTTTCAAAGTTCCATGGAAACATCAAATAATTCTTCACCCAATCTTATCATTTATTTATGTAAAATAGAATGGGTTAAATTTAATGTTTATAATCATGTCAAATTGCAACAATAAAATGAGATTAATTTTTAACCATCAAGTAGAAATTTTAATTTGTATTCAGAATTTTATATAAAAAACTGATTATGTAATAGAAAAAATAACATTTATTTTGTATTTCTTATCAAATAATATAAGTAGTTTAATGTTTGAATTCACAATAATCCTAAGCTTTAATTTTGTCCTAAATTATTATATTCATGATAAAATGGTCATCAATAGTAAGATAATGATTTAAAATAAAACCTGACGTCGTGTGAGACCTGGTCCTTATTGTAGAAATATAGGCATTAGATCTAAAACGTTGGTTATTGAAAATTGAGAATTCACCCTTTTTTTATCATGTTCTAAAATAGATTCATGGATTATATTCATGATAAAAGGGTCAGGATAATGATTTAGGATTAGACATGACGTGTGAGACCTAGTTCTAACTTTAGAAATATAGACTTTTTTTTTTATCATGTTCTAAAATAGAATCGTGATCTACCACACACATTCAATGAATCTTGATAAGATTGTATTGCTCGTAAAGCGTGTTTGGCAGCGTGGTTGTGGGTGCTTTTCAAATAGTTTTTCGTGCCGAAATGCATGCCAATGATGTTTTTTTATTTCTTAAAAATCATTTTTGACATCAGCACATCAAAACGATCCAAAAAGTACAAACCGCACTCAATTTTAAAAAAAAAAAATTCAAATTTGGACGAAACGCAGGTACAAACGCAGTACCAAACGTTCCCTACAACTCACGTTAACATCAGGGAAAATATTCATACCAGCTGGTTTACCAGGAAAGATGAATCCACAAGGCTTTTTCCAAGAAACTGCGGATGCTTCTCACCTGCAAATATCATGAAAGAGAAGAAGAATGAGGCATAAAAGAGGAGATTCAGACATTGACTTGGAGTCAACTGAGAAAATGAGCTTCTTGAGTGTTAGCATTTGCATCAATGGACATCAAGAACAGCGACAGCAAGAGGTCCTTTAATTCAATGGCAACACGTTTGAGTGTCCCCTTTCTACCTATCACGTTGCTTCCCTTCCACTCTTCCCTTCGCCTTTGTTTATTTCGTGGTGTACATTTTAGTGAAAATAACCGGGTTTCTATTTACGCCACTATTGATTTTTAAAATATTTATTATTTAAAAATATATTAAAATAATATTATTTTTATTTTTTTAAGTTTTATTTTAACATCAAAACAATCTAAAAATATAAAAAAATAATTTTAAACAAAGAAAAATAAAAATAAAATTATTTTCAAAAACACTTTAAAATACAAAAATAAATGGACACCAAATATAAAAATAGATAAAAACTAGTCACCTATTTTTATCCTTTTTAGACTCACAGTTAAACAACATGTTCGATTTTGATCTCTCTCTTTTTCTTTTTCTTTTTGTCATTTCACTTCCCGATTTATTTTTATTTTTATTTTTTGTAATTTTTGTGTTTTTTTCAATTTTTTATTTTTTTAAACATGTTTGAAAAATAAAGAGTTCAAAATGGGTTATGACAAATTGAAGTTTCATAAAAGAAAATTTTAAAAAATCCAAGTTCTATAATATATATATGTGTGATCAATATCGGGCTCTCACCCACGCCAATGATATCATTTATCATTTTTTAAGTTGTGTTTAGTAAAAAATTGAAGAAAACTATTAAATGAGTAAAATTCGAAGGTAAAGTGTTAAATATGTAAACACAATATTAAAAAGTGAAGGGCTAAAATGTGTTTGGTAGTGTGGTAGCGATTACTTTTTAAATAATTTTTTGTGCCGAAATGCATGCCAACGATGTTTTTTCATTTTTTAAAAATTATTTTTGACATCAGCACATCAAAATGATCCAAAACATACAAACTATATTAAATTTTAGCAAAAAAAAAATTTTAATTTTTTGAGACCGCGTTCTCAAACACATTCTAAGTATGTTCGATAATGGTTGCTAAAATTGAAATAATAATATACTTGTGGTCTAAAATAAAAATGAAATAAATGAATAGTTACTATTAAACTTAAAAATGAAGGGAAAGCACTAAAACCAATTTTAACTATTTATTTTTTAGGTATAAAAGCTTGTTTGATATTGTAATGGCAGTTGTTTTTTAAAATATTTTATCTTAAAAATACGTTCAAATAATAGTTTTTTTGTTATTTTTTAAGATTTAGTTTTTGTATTAACATATTAAGATGATCAGAAAACACAAAAAAAAAATTATTTATAAATCTAAAAAATCTAAATTAAATAAGAAAAAAAATATAAATCTACTAGAAAAATATTATAAATCATGAACAATAATTTTTTGGTCTTAATTATTTGAATACTTTTTTGACCTTGAATGGTTAAAAAATTTTAATTTCTAAAATCTTTTAAAAAACTTTCAGCTCAATCTGATATTTATATTAATATTTAAATAAAATAATGTGTTTAGAGAAAAAAAAAATCCATGTATCAATTATGTAGCATCTAGTCTTATTGTGTTCGCAATGAGGGGCTAATATTATGTATATAGAAAAATCTAATCAGTTTTGTTCGGTTTGAGTTGGTCTTTTATCATTAAAAACCAGAAAAATCAAAATATTTTAATTACTGGCGTTGTATACCTTAATATGGGACGTGAAGATTGCTCTAGAAGGTTATCCAAGGAAAATTGGGATTTCACCGTTTCTTGATCATGTTCTAAAATAGATTCATGATCTACTACATATATTTAATGGGTCGTCATAACATTTTGTTGGTCTAACCCAACTCATATTCACATGAAAGAAAAACTATTTAAAAATTAAATTCATGCTAAAAAAAATTAGAAGAAAACTATTTTTATCTCTTTAGACCTATAGTTAAACACCATGTTCGATTTTGATCCCTCTTCTTTTTTCTTTTTCTTTTTGTCATTCCACTTCCTGATTTAATTTATTTTTTTGTAATTTTTGTGTTTTTTTCAATTTTTTTAGTTTTTTTAAACATGTTTGAAAAATAAGGAGTTAAAAAACTTTCAGCTCAATCTGACATTTATATTTATATTTATATTTATATTTAAATAAAATAATGTTTTTTTTTAAAACAAAATACCCTGTATCAATTCTGTAGCATCCAGTCTCATTATGTTCGCAATGAGAGGCTAATATTATGTATATGGAACCCATAAATTATAATATAAAGATTTACGATATTGAGAGTTCTTATAAGAGATTTCAAATTCAAATTTGTGATTTTTTTTAATATTGAAGCTCTATTTTTAGTATACATTATAGCACTTCATCACATCACATGTTTTTGAGACTGTAATCTCGTTTATACAAGCAACTAAATAGTGTTCCCGTGCTATGTTACATGTACAATTCCAAGTTAATTCCTAATAAAAAAAATATTGGTATTTTTTGTTAAAAAATATATTAATAATAAAAAGATAATTTATACTAACAATTATATTCTCTCTATAAAATTTAAATTATAATAAAAAGATAATTCATATAATAAAAAAAATTTAAAGAGCACTCTACTCACAAGATCAAATATCTTTCAATTTTCTATTTTAGTTCTTAGTTAGTATTAATAAATTTTTTTATTATTTATTGATTTATATAATTTTTAATTTATTTTATTAAATATACCGATTAACTTTTTAATTCTCAATTAATTTTTTTCATGATATCAAAAAATATGTTCACAATACCTGCACATTCTTTTTTAACGCTAAACATTAAATTCAAATCATATCCGCAACAACACTTTGGATGATTTAAGCACCAACACGTTGGATGCTCTTATAGTACACATCTTAAGAAAATTAAGACGAGCAAGATCTACTGCATGCTTGATTTGTTCATAAGAAATAAAGGAAATACGAACTCTGGCTGTTGAGCTTTTGTCATGGATACTCTACGGGAAAATAAAATTCAAATCTAAAATTTCAATTCCTTAGATTTGATCATGATTACTAAAAATATTGGAAATCTGGAATTATCAAGCGTACATCAAACCATTTGAATCATGACCCGGACCTTGGCAGAGCTTCCGGAGGCACCAGTCCCACTATGAACTTTGATGTTTCTTTGTTTCTAGCTCCATAGACAATTGAGCACCATGCAAGTCCTAGAAGCACATAACGAAAATATTACTTGCGGAGATTTTCTTACCTTCATCCAACGAAATTCAGTTTGTCAATCGCCTACATGTCTGCAAATTCCATATATCTGCAACAGAGATTTCCAAATTGCACATGAAAGGGTTCAGATTTATTGATCAATCATGAAATAAAACGTAAACACTAAACAGAATACACAAAGTCAATACCATTTTAGACACAAGGCTGAAATCGTCTGAACCTGGCTGGCACAGGTAGATTGTCCACAAGAAAGTAATAGCAATTATTGATGCTCTCCCCAATAAAGTAAAACCATGCTCGTCGCCAACGTGGGTTTATGTACAGAACTGAACCTATTGTCAACAGGACCATGATGTATGCCACTGAAAATGTCACAATGAAAGCCTCCATATCAATAACGCCATTTTCTTCTTTTTTATGAGTCTGAGACCTTGGCACCGGTGATGGCGATATTGCTCCAGTACAATTTGTGGCGAGTGGTGGTCCACAAAGCAACGGATTCCCCTCGTAGCAAGACTTGTTGAATGTTGAGAATTGTGCAACCATCTCTGGCGTTTTGCCAGATAAGTTATTGTGGGCTACACTGAAAGCAGATAGGAAGTTTAAGTCGAGAAGCTGACGAGGAATTTCCCCGTTCAAGTTGTTGTAGGAAAGATCCAGGCTTTCAATTTCCTTTAAGTTTGAAAATGTAGGTGGTATGGGACCTGTTAGACTGTTATGGGATAGATTCAACAACTGAATGTTTCTGAGGTTTCCAAGCTCAAAAGGAATCTCTCCTATCAAATTATTGCAGGAGAGATCGATACCAGAGATCAAATTGAGGATGATTCCCTTGAATGAATAGGATATGCTCTTTATTGTAATCTCAAAAGATTTATTAACAGAAGGCAAGGGAATAGGAGGAGGGGGTGGCGATATAGTAAAATGATTTATAGATTTATCATGTTCCCTATACCACGTGCTGCTAGGTTGTAGGCATGGAAGAATATGACCACACAAATTATTATGAGAAAGATCAATGAAGCTTAATTTCTCTAGTTTGCACAGCTGGCTTGGTATTTCACCTTCTAGATTATTATAACCTAAAAGAAGAAAGCTCAACTGGAATAAAGAACCGATTGACTTTGGAATTTTACCTTTAAAATAATTATGGCTAAGATCTAATCTCTTCAGCGACAGGCAGCCATCGAATGCATCAATAAGTGATCCTTCTAGTTTATTTTTAGATAAATAAACTTCTGTCATCATCCTTGAAGAACAAAAGTTGGATGGTAGACTTCCAAAAAGATTGTTCTCTGAAAGGTCTAAATATTCAAGAGAAGACATATTCCCTATCCATCTCGGGACCTTACCAGATAAATTGTTGAGACTGACATCCAATGCTTCCAAACTAGAACCATTAGACAAGCTATTTGGAATAATCCCTGTTAACTGATTCCCACTTAATATCAGGTCGGTTAAGTATGCTAAGTTGAAACTTCTCTGGAAAAACTGGCCTTTCAAATGATTATTTGAAAGCATGAGAACACCTAATAATAAACAGTCTTCCACCAACTGCTCGGGTATGTTGCCTGATAAGCCATTGTTGGACAAATCTAAGACTCTCAAAAGGCTCATATTGCTGATCGAAGAGGGAATGCTACCACTGAAATCATTTCTGGAAAGGTTCAAAAACATTAACCTCGGGAAACTTGCTCCAATTTCAATGGGAATTTTATTCTGGATGTGATTTCTCGAGATATCCAAATATGACAAATTCACACGGGAATCATTTGGTAATTGCAAAGATCCTGAAAGGGAATTGTTGACCAAATAAAGCTCTTTGAGTTTTGTGTTGTTTTGTAACAACCAGCTCGGAAATTCTCCTGTCATTTTGATGTGTGAGAGATCAACAAATTGAAGGTCATGTTGATAATACAGGAATTTCGGAAATGTCCAGCTGGATCCAGTACATGCCAAAGAAAGCCTCTGTAACTGGAACCTTGGAATTAAATTGTGTACCAGCTCTGTTGACTCGTATAATTCATTACGGTCACCATTCAAATTCTTGAGGTTTGAAAGGTTAAAAAATGGGCCAAGTGAGATTGGTATTTGGAAGTGATTGTCTGACAGTTTTAGATCTCGAATAGACGTGAGACTACCAATGGGGCTCAAGGATATATTCCCAGTTAAGTGGTTGAATGAGATATTTAAAGCTTGAAGGTTTGTCAAATTCGAGAAACACGAAGGTAAAGAACCATTGAGATTATTATAGCTAATATCTAGTTCTTGGAGATGCTTTAACTCACAAAGGCCTGCAAATTATCCATGTTAAAAGAAATTTAGCATACAATAATTTAATGGAAACTATAGGATTGTACAGAGAGCGAGTAATATAGGATTAATGAAGGCTCTTCTTATATGCGAGGACTAGGAAAATATTACTAAACTAGTTATATGGCTCTGCATTGAGGTAATAATATAATGTGGTTGTTTAATTATTCACATGTAATCAATTTCTTAATGATTTGATTATATTTGAAATTGGTTTTGAGATTTTTAATTGGTGCGTAGTGTCAATTTTTAATTTTTTTTTATTAATTTGAAATTGGTTTTAAGAGATTTTTCCCTCAAACTAAAATAAAAAAAAGTAATAAAATTATATATATAATTTTCTTGATGCATTTAGAATGACATTCTTATTACTCTAAAGAGATACTATTGTATAAATTGATTTTGTAATTTTATTAAGAAAGAAAAAGCATAATTAACAAAATAATAAAGTTTCAAAAATTACATAATCCAAATCCTATATTATCATAAACTTTTAAACAACTTGGAGGACTTATTAATAAAGATTGAACTAGTGTTAGAGATGATTTTCTTCATTATTATTATTTTTACATTTTATCTAAAAATATCTAATATAAATTTTAAATAATTCAATTGGTTTATGTGATAACATAAACTAAATTCAAACTATTTATTTAAAACCTCTTCTCATATTTTTCTCTTTTTTCAACTTTGACATGAATATTTTATTTTTTCTACTTTTTGTCTATACATAGGGCTAAAGAAACCCAGTTTACATGTTAAATCTTTTATTTTATTGGTTTAATGGTAAGAGATATCCTCAAACTAGTTTGAACATCGATTGCAGTTAAGTTCTCTGCATATAATTTTATATGCATGTCCCCACACCCTCACATTGGCTTGTGCATTCATATAAATTTAATACAAAATATGGGTTTAGTTTTAAATATATTGGCTATTAAACAATTCATATATATATATATATATATATATATATATATATATATATAGCTATTCGTCCCATATTTCACTGCGATTCGTATATTTTTTAAAAAGAAAACTGGATATGCAAGCTATTTTAATGTGTTTTTTTACATCAAAAATTCAAAATGTAAATCAAAAAACTTATTCAAGTATCTAATTAAATAAATCGATAATCATCCATGTAAATAAATGAAAAAAAATTGTTACCAATAGCTATAAGAAAAAATTGAAAAATTAAAAGATAGATGTAGATCAAGATATTTGATTGTTGTAACCCATTTTTGGGTCCCCGCACAAAAAATAATAAAATACAAAAAATTTGCAAAAAAATAGAACAGTGAAAAAAAGGATGTCAGAATGCTTAGAAAATGGTCAAAAATTGGTTGAGGAGGTTTAAAAATACAAAAATTAAAATTTGTCCCCTATTTCACTGCTAGTCGTATATGTTTTTTTAAAAAAACTAGATGTGCAAGCTATTTTAATGTGTTTTTTTACATAAAAAATTCAAAATGTAAATCAAAAACCTTATGTAAGTATCTAATTAAATAAATAAATCGATAATCATTCATGTAAATATATAAAAAAAATCATTGGCAATAGCTACAAGAAAAACTTGAAAAATATAGATCAAGATATTTGATCTCGTAAAATAAAATATTTACTCAGTTGTATTTAATTAATTAATTTATTAAAATCAATAAAAAGATAATATAAATAAAAACACATATGAAACCGATTGATTAAAATAAAAATAAAAATAAAAATATTTTTTTAAATAATATGGAACGATAAAATAAAAAAAATAAGCAAGAAAAAAGAATGTTGAACTGCATTAACTTTAAAAATTCTGACCTGGGTCATTAGTTTGGAAGCACTATAAATGAAAAAATCACGAAACTCGATCCCTGATAAATCAGAAGCTAAAGGATGAAACTAAGAAAAAAAAATCAATTACACAAAAGAATCAAAATAAAAAAAATTATAATTAAAAGAATAAGGGTGAAAATCAAAATAAAAAATAAATTAAGGAGCAAGCAAAAATTTTTAATTGGAATACTAAATTGAAAAGAAAAATAACTTTCACAAATGAAAAAATTAATCAAAATAATGATGTACAAATTGAAAAAAATAAAATAACATAAACCTTGATTGAAATTGAAAACTAATAAAATTTTAACAAAAAAACTAAGGAAAAAATAGAAATTAAAGAATAAAGACCAAATTGAAAACAAAATATTTGACAAATTGTAATTGAATGAGTAAATTGAAAACAAACAAAACTTTTATAAAAAAACAAAGAATGAAAATAATAAATCAAATCGAATAAGGATTATTTTCCATTGATATGAAAAACAAATATATTATCCTTGTTCATTTATTTATCTAAAGAAAAAAAATCCATATCCTTATTATTTTAATAATATACTATTAAAGATTCCTAATTCAATGTATTAAATATTCTTTTTTCATATACATGTTTAGTTCTTCTAATAGCTTGACAAAAATGCTAAGAGTCAAAGATTAACTTAATTTATTCCTATCGTTTGAGTAAATTTGAGTTTAAGAAAATAATTTATTCATATTAATAAAGGAAAAAAATAGAGTAAAAGATTATTATAATTGAAAAAGAATTTATTTTTAGAAAAGGCAAGCATGCTATTCTAGAAAAAAGATGTAAAAGATTATTAAGAGATAATTATGTAATTCCTTGCTTCTCTATAATTAATTAAAGTAGGTGTTTTATGTGAAGACACAACAAAACCAAATAAATTTTAGAAGTACTATTAAAAATACATATCCTTATTATTCTAATAATAAAGTATTAAGAATATTTTAGAAAATAGATGATAGTTTTGAAAGAGTGTTGCTAGTAGTAATTATTAAAAGGGACTTTAATTATTTTCATGTATAATATCGGTTTTGATTATTTAATTCCAATTAACTAGGTAGTTTGGAGACTCTATTCTAAAATTACAAATAAAAAATAAAATAAAATAAAATCATCTTATCACTTGTAAAAAAACTAGTAATATAAATAAAAAATATATATATGTAGACATGTAACCTTTTGTGTCTATTGATCCGTACAATTGATTGTGATCAAGATATAGATGCTTGAGAGATGGAAGCCCTTTAAGAAATGATAAGGTGCTATCGTTGATTCTAGTTGAGCCTAAATCAAGACTCTTCAATTTGTTAAGCTTCAGTGGTTGTTCAGAACCTGCATGATATTTGTAGCATGCGGTTAGTGATTAATTTTTTTAAAAAAATCAATTACACCTCAAATTCTAAAGATTCATTTTTGTCTTCAAAGAATTTAATTAAGAAACAAGTCTTCGATTTGAAAAACAACTACATGATTATCGCTCAAGTCAAAATCGTTAATTATTTGAAGTATTGGGAAAAACAATTATAGGTTAATCTAATGGTTGGTTTGATATCAAACTAAATTTAACAATTATAATTCATCATGTAATTAGAACCTATTTAAAAGTGTAGTAAAAATTATATTTTAAAATATTTTTTACTTAAAAATATATCAAAATAATATTTTTATTTATTTTTGACATATACACATTAAAACGATCAAAAAAACAAAAATAAATAAAGCAAGAAAATAAAAAACAATAGAGAAACGACAGATCAACTGCAAAGCCAAACAAGCTTATAGTACACGTTTGACATTGAGGTTTAATCTACTTTTCATTAAAATTTGATTATTGATTTTTGCTTCAAATTATGTTTTTTATAATATTTTTGGATTGTTTTGATATTGTGATGCTAAAAATAAATTTTAAAAAATAAAAATATATTTTTTAATATATTTTAAAATAAAAATAATCAATTTCAAAATGGCTTAATTTATCAAATCACTCGAAGTTAATATATATTTATAGGATAACAAGCACAGGAGAGCCCTTTTACAGGAGCAGGCACCCGAGGTCACCCAGCGTTAACAGTGAAGGTAGAAGGAATAGGTTTAGGCTCGTTTTGTGATGTAGCTTGATTTAAATAAAGGTACATAGAGGTTTGGTATAATTAATATTTTATTCACACATTGGCACATCTATTTAATTAATTAATAAAATACTAAAAGAAAATGTTCTTTTATGATAGTATTATTTATTCAAATAGTATTTTTTTAATTTATATGTTTTTAATCTTAATTTTATATTTCAATATTTAATAGGTTAGTAATTTAAATTCATAATTTTTTTTATCTAGTAGAGAAAAATTAATGTATTGGTCCGTACTTTGCAGTGGGTCAATATAATTTTTTTAAAAAAAATATTAAAAACATAGAGAATATTTTAAACTTTTTGGATCTGATAGGTATCGCAGATTCAATCAAATTGGGTTTAGTAGTCATACAAGATCCAAGAGTAATAATATTAATATTAATATTAATAATTTTTAATTTTTAATTTTACTCTTCAAATCAAATTTATATTATTTTTTTAATAATAATAATTTTTTAAAAAATTTATTAATAATTATATAAATAATAATAAAAATAATAATATTAAACATACTAAACATATATTTCAAATTTGTGATGATGTGTTTGTGTGGGTCTAAGTAGCTTTCATGTCTATTGATCCTTAATTAATTGATACCTGTTAAGGTTACAAAATCTTGGATCTCATTGCTAGCCAGCGATAGCTCCTCTAAGTTGCTCAATGAATCAAATTCTGAGTTAAGAAAACAATACAAAAAAGTTAGTATAAAATTTTTAGGCCTTGTATTCTCAAATTGAAACTTATGAGTATCAATTCATAACTTCATATCAAGGAATTAGCCATATGTATGTCTAACAATTCGACTTTTTTTTTCAGTTAGTTATGATGATGTGTTTGTGTGGGTCTAAATACCTTTCATGTTTATTGATCCTTGCAACTGGTTGCCACCAAGATTTAGATATTTGAGAGATGAAAGTCCTTTGAGGGATGATAGGATGCTATTGTTGAGGTAATTTGAGCTTAAATCAAGAACCTCCAATTTGTTAAGCCTTGATGGTCCTTCTGAGCCTGCATGATATTTATAGCACGTGATTAGTGATTAATTTCAAAATCAATTACATTTCAAATCCTAAATATTCATTTTGTCTTCAAAGAACAAGTTAATTAAAAGACAGATCTTTGATTTGAAAACCAACAACATGATTATCACTCACGTCAAAATCGTTAATTATTTGAAATATTAAGAAAAAAAAATAGGTTAATCCAATGGTTTGGTATCAAACTAAATTTAACAATTATGATTTATCATCTAATTAGAGCCTGTTTGAAAGTGTAGTAGAAATTATACTTTAAAGTGTTTGTTGTTTGGAAATATATTAAAATAATATTTTTTTATTTTTTTAAATTTATTTTTGATATTAACACATTAAAACAATAAAAAAACATTAAAAAATAATTAAAAAAATAAAAAAAATAAAGAAATAGCGGTTCAACCGCAACAGTACCAAATAAGCTCATAGTGCCTCTTTAGCATTAAGATTTAATTTGTTTTTCATCAAAATTTGATTAGTGGTTTCTGCTTTAAATTAATTTTTTTTAAAATTGTTTTGATGTGTTGATGTCAAAAATAAATAAAATAATAAAAAATATATTTTTATATACATTTCAAAATAAAAAAATAACTTTTATTGTACTTTCACACTCCCATTTAGTTAATTTATCAAACCACTCGGAGTTAATATATTTATAGGATAACAACAAGCAGATGACAGGAGAGCCCTTTTACAGGACCATGCACCCAAAGTCAGCGGAGGTTAATAGTGAATGATAGAATGAACCGGTTGAGAATCAAGTCGGTACTAAGTAAAGGTTACAATGACACCTCCTAGCTTTGGATTCCCACTAATTTAATTATATGATTGAGATCAAGTGCGTTTCGTTATTTAAAAATCAAAGACAAACACACAAAAAAAAAGTAAAAAAGAGAAATATAAGAGTTATCAAACGGCCCTTAATTAATTGATACCTGTTACGGTTACAAAATCTTGGATCTCATTTCTACCTAGCAATAGCTCCTCCAAGTTGCTCAATGAATCAAATTCTGAGTTAAGAAAACAATACAAAAGAGTTAATATAAAACTTTTAGACCTTTTATTTTCAAATTGAAATTTATAGGGATCAATTCATAACTTCATATCAAAGATTAGAACATGTGTGTCTAACATTTCGAGTCTTTTTTAATTGGTTGTGATGATGTGTTTGTATGTTTTTATGTATCTTTTATGTTTATTGATCCTTTCAACTGGTTGCCTCTAAAATTTAGATGTTTGAGAGATAAAAGTCCTTTGATGATGGATGATAGGATGCTATTATTGAAGCTATTGTAGGCCAAATTAAGAACCTCCAATTTGGCAAGTCTTGATAGTCTTTCGAAACCTGCATGCATGCACGATTTCTAGTTAAAAAGCCAAAAACATTATTTGATTAATTAAAAGAATAAATCGATTTCAGTTTATATATGTTCATTTTCGTGCTAAAATTACGAAAGATGAAGTCTTTAATGAAGAGGCAAACCTTCATTCGCAACACAGCCAGCTATTAAATTTCCACTCAAGTCAAGAACATTGAGTTCTTGGAAGGGAAGAAATATAGATGCATTTAGGTACCAATCTCCCATAGATGAGTACCAATCTATTGCGAAGAAAATATGGATTTCGACGACTCGTCTTGTAGTGGAATTGCTGCAGGTAACTCCAATCCAGCTGCAACAGAGGGCATCTTTTCCCCAATAGGATAGCGGGTATGCAATAAGATTTGGGTTTTCACCAAAGGAAGTTTTGATCTGCAAAAGAGCAATTCGTTCTTCCTCCAAACACCCTTGCGATAGAAGCATGGCATTAATCATCATTATCACCGCCACTGCTGGCAGAGAGAACCTGTTGAATCCCATTTGTACCCCTCTGTTTCTGCTTGAAATTAATGTATCAAATACTTGTTAGGAGCCAAAGGCTCTTTATAGGGGAGAGCACCATGCATTGCCGTCCGCGTGTTCATTGAACGGCGGGCCCATCTTTGATCAAGTGGATCTTTTATGGAAGGTGACTCAGTCCATCAATTTCCATGAAGTTTCAATTTTTGTGTTTTTGTTTTAGAACAATGTAAAATCATTACTCTTAAATAAAACTCGTTTAACCTTAAGTTTCTTTTCTAAACCACTGTGAAGACAAGAAAGAAAGTATTTTGATCTTTTGCACAAGAATCTACACAGGCAGTCATCAAACTAACGATGGCCATTATATAGAATTTTTTCTTTTCTTTGTTTCTTTGCTGGTCCGGCAAATCTTCACTTGTAAAGTTACATGCAGTTAAAATCTCAGGTGTACTTGTGATTCGATTAATCAGGTAAAATCTAGTTTAAATTTAGTAAAAAATTCTTTGATTTTTTTTTATTTTTTAATTAAAATAATTTTATTTTAAAAAAAATATTTGGATTAATTCTCCTGACTTACCCTGAATCTAAACCTTGCTCCATATTAACTCTCATAATGTATTTAATAACTCTGATATTATTTTAAAACTTAAAATATTAAATGAGATTATATGAATAGTTTTATATTAAATCTATAACATTATATATTATTTAAGAAATTGTTTGAGGTTGAACTGTCATTTTGTTATTTAAAAAAAATCATTTTTTTACATTTTAGTGAACGAAGTATAAAAATATATAACATTATTGGTCTTTAATTTGGAAATATAGCATTATATCTAAAAGTTGGTTATGGAAAACTGGGATTTCTCACCAGTCTCTTCGTCATGTTCTAAAATGGTTTAAAAGCCTTGATGAGATTATGTTGGTACAGCCCACCTCATGTTTATATATATATATATATATATATATATATATATATATATATATTTGGCAGTTTCATTCTATCTCCACAGTCAATAGGAGAGAGTAAGGGGTGTTTGTCGTTGAATTTTAACATACATTTTATTAAAATTTAAATTTTTTTTGTCTTAAATTAGATTTTTTAAAAGTTTTTTTATATAGTTTTAATATGTTAATTAAAAAATAAAAAAATTATTTTATAACATTTTTAAATAAAAATAACCAAACATGTTCTAAAATGCATTCATGGTCTGCTAAAGTCTAGTTTTTTTAAAAAAAATTAATATTTTTTATATTTTTAAATTATTTACATTAATGTCAAAAATATTTTATAAAATCATTTTGACCATTGTTAACATTTTTATTTTCTTCCTTATTTTGGCAGTTCATTGAATTTTGTTGGAGTAATTTAATTAAAGAGAATTATGATTGTTTTTTTTTTAACGTGGATATCCGGACCAGCTTGTATGCATCTCGATTAATTTAATAAAATTTAAAATTAATAATCATATAAGTTTCTAGTAATTTTAAAATTTATGAGATTTAAACCGGTAAAAATATCATAGCATTTAATTTAATTAAAGAGATCTTAATTAATTTGATTGGAAAGAAAGAGAAATAGTTTTATTGTACGCGATCCCCTGTGCATAAAAATCAATAAAAAAAATTAAGAAAGCATGATTAAGTTAGTGATTTGTCGTCCCATATTTATTAATATGATTGTCGTCCAATAAAATCTATACCTACCTTCGCTGGGTGACCCAGTTTGGAAGTCTAGCATGCCAAATTAATCTTCGTTCCATAAAAGAGGAGATTTAGACATTGACTTGGAGATTTATCAACTATATGCATTGGTAGATAAAAAAAATCAAAAATCAAAAACCCTGCCACGAAGGGTATCCAATGAATTAAGATTACTTTTGATATTGTAGTAATAATTTTTTACAAATTTTTTTTTATAATAATACATTAAAATAATCTAAAATTATTAAAAAAATTAATTTAAAAATATAAAAAAAATTATTTAAAAAAAAATTTTTTAAAACGCAAAAATAAATAACACTAATTATAAAACGCAAAAATAAATGGACACTAATTATAAAAAAAATAACATTTATTCATTACTTCCTATCAAATATAAGTAGTTTAATGTTTGAATTCACAATAATCCTAAGCTTAAATTTTTTCCTAAACTATTATATTCATGATAAAATGGTCATCAATTGTAAGAAAATGATTTAAAATAAAACCTGACGTGTCACTTTAGAAATATAGGCATTAGATCTAAAACGTTGGTTATTGAAAATTGAGAATTAACCCTTTTTTTGTTCTAAAATAGAATCGTGATCTACCACACACATTCAAAAATTGGGAATTGGCTCGTTTCTTGGACATGTTCTAAAATTGGATTATATTCAGATTTTTTTTGCTTTTTCTTCATTAGTTTTTTTTCTTCACATAGATTTTTTTTCTTTATCTTTTCTTGGTTAATGTTTTTTAATTTAATTTGTTAATATTAAATTTCTTTCTATTTAGTTATCAGACTTTTATGACATGGATTTTAGGTTTGACGGGTTAACCCAGTTAATTTAGATTTTTTTTTGTGTTTTTTCTTTTTAATTATTATTTTTTGATTAATTTAGTTCATTAATATTATTTTTTTTTCTATTTAGTTATCGCACTCTCATGACACGAATCTCAAGTTTGATGGATTAACCTAATTTGACGGGTTAATTTAGTTGATTCAGATTCTTTTCTTTTTCTTCATTAGTGTTTTTTCTTTCAATTTTTTCTTTCAATATTATAAGTATAGCCAAAAGAGATCACCCGTCCACTATGGATTGCACCCGTCCACTATGGATTGCACTGTGCAAATTCACAGTGAAAGGTAGATACCTTTTGGTTATAAGGTTTTTTTTGTTTTTTTCTTTGATTTTTCTTATTAATATTTTTTTTGTTTAATTGAGTTTGTTAATATTAATTTTTTTTTCTATTTAATTATCATACTCTCATGACATATATCCTAAGTTTAACGGGTTAACTTAGTTTGACGGGTTAAACCAGTTAATTTAATTTTTTTTAAGTAATTTTTTTCTTCTAATTTCATCTTTTAATATCGATTTGATTAAAAATTAAACTTTATGATATGTTTTGCTTACTTTTTATTAGATTATTATGATCTCATGAGAGGATTTGTTGTGCCCCCTCGCAAAGCACTATTTATTGAAATAATGCTTTGTTTTGTTATTTTTTTCTTTTAAATTAATTTTTTTGTTTAATTTTATTATATATTATTAATTTTTTTTTCTATTTTGTTATCATATTTTAAGGCTCTTGGATTTGGTATTATAATTAAACTTATTTAAACTTGAGTCATGGAAATTTAATATTATTATTAATATTATAAATATTACTTCACAGTTAAGTGTTATAGTCAGATCTAAATGAAGCCAAGGCTTGATCTTGTTTCTTTTTTGAACGGCTGTGAAGGCATGATCTTGTGTCTTGGCAGTTGAATTGCAATATCACATCAAATGGTATAGTTTTCCACGTACAGTACAGTCGAGTCTTCTTTCTTTGGCTTATTGGCCTCTTACTTCTTCCCTAGTGTTGGCATTTGCATCCATCGACATCAATATTTTATAGTGACACCAAGAGGTTGACTATATCCTTTTTGTTTTATATTTTTTTTAAAAAAATTATTTTTTATTTATTTTTTTATTTTAAATTAATTATTTTTTTTATATTTTTGGATAGCTTTAATGTATTAATATTAAAAATAATTTTTAAAAAATAATTATTATCATTATTATTGAGTCTCACCTGCATAGCTATCACGTTGCTTCTACTCTTCTCTTCGCATTTAGATTCAGAATACCGATGAGTGGCATTACGTGACTCTCAAATATATTAAAGCAGATTTAGTCACTTCGAAGGTGATTCTACCTATAGAATTATGGTTAATGTAGGATGGAAAAATATTATTCAACATAAATAAAATATATGTAAATCACACAACTATTGTGCAAATACATAAATTACATTGTGCAATCCAAAAACACACTACAAACATGAAAACTACATGAATAAATATTTAAATAATTAAACGAGAAAAAATAACATTTTTTTTATTCCCAGAGGAACGCGGAAAAAACACCGGAAACAGCGGCAGCGCGTGGTGTGCAGATACTGGAACGGGACACAGGCTGCAAAAAGAATGGAGGAGCATGACATGCACGCGGAAATGAATTATTTTAAAACATTTTTAAATAAAAAAAATATTTTAAAAAGAGAACCCTACATAAATAGTTAAATGCTATAACTATTTGTAAATATTTTAGATGGCTTTGTGTTGGATTGTTAGTACGTTTTAAAAAAACGATCTCTTAAATTAACATGTGACGCCATAACACGTTAATTTATAATACCTGAGAAGTAATTAATTTTTTTTTAAAAAAACAAACTTAAATCGTCTCGACCGATAATGTCAGGTCATTTTCACCATTATTAACGTTTTTGTTTTCTTCTTTATTTTGGTGGTTCCATGTAGTTTCTTGGAGTAATTTTCCAGCTGGCACTGACTGATTGCATTAATTTTTTTTTGCCGTGGGAGACACATTCAGCGTAAAGACCACTTCATTGCTCTATTTTCCAACGCATTAATTTAGGGGGAAAACAACTAAAAGCCATAAATAAGTTGTTGAGTTTTTTTTTATTATTTATTGGCTTTGAAGCCCCTCGTAAGCGAGTCATAGGTAATCAAAAGAAAAAAAAAACACAATAATCTAAGAAAGGATTTTCTTTTATAAAAAAACAGCTGGACAGGAATTCTTTATTTATAAATTAGTATATTTGAGAATAAAAACATAGTTTAAATAATGGCACTATTTTCAATAGCATGATATAATTAGTTGTGTTATTTTCAATACCACAACCTGACAAGATTTAAAAGGTTGTGGTACGGAAAATAATATAATCCAAAAAAATATAAAAATAAATAAATTAAATTAAAAATATTTTATTGTGACAAATCTTGGTATAAATAAATATTTTTAAGCGTTGAACTAATTCTGATTACACAATCCTTTATATTTTACGAGATTGCACTAATAAAAGTTGTATAACATGTTAAATTCTTATTGATTACGCTGTACTGGTAGCTTAACTGTGCTATTTTCTCAAAAGGAAAAAAAATGTGCGAGTTTTTTATTTTTCAAAAAAGAAAAAAGCATAAGCATAGAGAGACGAATAGAGCTGCTCGGAAGGATTTTGATAAAAGTAAGATACAGGTAATTATTTTAGTTTGGTTTGGTTTTCATTTATAAAAATAATTAAATTAAAATTTTATAAAATACAAAAATAAAATCGAAATCGGTTTTAACCGACCGGTTTCAGTTCGGTTATTCTGTATTAAAAACTGAAATCCAATTAATCGATTAAGGTTTTGTTCGGTTTGGTTTCGGTTATTCTATATTAAAAACCAAAAAATATATTGTTTTTTAGACTTTTTGATGGGCTCGGTTTCGGTTCGGTTCGGTTTATTTTTAACTAAACCGGTTCGGTTTGGTTGAGGTTTTTTTGTTTCAGGCTTATAAAACCAAAACCAAACCAAACCGAACCGAATATTTTTTTAAATATTCTAATTAGTTTAATCAGTATTTTTTTATAGTTCAATTTTTTCTTAATTTTCTCAATTTAATTGATTTATTAATTTTTTTACTCACCCCTAATCCCCTAATCACAAGGAACGACCCCAAGACTAGCACATATGCTCAAAGGGTCTTGATAAGATTGCATTGATCTAACCCAATTAACATTCACATCAAGTAAAATATTCATGCATTAAATTCACATTTAAAAAATCAGATATACAAAAATTTTAATATACATGTTAAAATAGATGTAGTCACCTTAAAGGTAACCCTCCTATAAAATTGTAGTTAATGCACGGTGGTAAAACATTATTCAACAAAATAAAACACATGTAAATCACTAAAAGTATTCTGTGACGGGCCGATAGGATGAAGAAAAGCTCCTGAATTCTCTCCCACCGGCAATGGAAGCACTTCTTGTTTTTATGTTCAGCCAGTCATTTATCGCATCTATCATGTAAAAAGCATTTTTCATTCAAGATTTGACCTAAATGTAAATCCCAGATATAACTAATTTAAGAAACAAAACAATTGCTGCCAAATTATAGATTTGTAATTTGTTTTATAACTCTCGCCCACTTGAAAATACATTTGGACCTATTTCTAACTTGAAACTAATTAAGTAGTCATTAACGAATCAACAAGACCGCTTGAAATTCAACTGAGATGAAAAGAAGTGATTGTTTTATTTGTTTTTATTATTATAATCAATCTCTCTCTCAGTTGCTGCTGCCATAGCTAGGAACCAAGGTTGTTAAAATCGTGTTTTGACTCGTAAAATCATACAATTTTACGAGTCAAAACATGCTTTATGTGTTGAATCGCTTGAAAAAATCGAAAATGGATAAAATCGCAAAAATCGGATGAAATCGCGCAAAATCACGATTTCAAGACCGATTTTGCGATTGTGCCAAAATAATGCGCTGAAGCAAAATTCCCCCTCATTATCCAGCTGTCACGCGCCTATTGGCTGTGGAAATGCATAGTCACGCGACTGTCTTCAGGGAATCAGGTCACTCTTCACTGTCTTCAGTCTTCACAAATCACAACTCACAAAATACTCTTAGTTTTTTCCAATGAATCTCTAATTAGCTAATCCCTAATCCCCTTATCTAATTAACCAACTGGGCACCAGCAACCACAAAAGCGGCGGCGACGATCTCTATTCTCTACAAAAGCGGTCACAGTCCAGTCTTCACTCCTTCTCTTTCCACAGTACTCACAGTCGCGGCTTGCTTTTCTGTTTATCATGATTTTAACAGCGACGACGATCTCCTCAACAGCTCACGGCTGCGGGCTTCCTCTTCAATCTTTAATTAAAATAATGTTTTTTTATTTTTTTTAAAAAAATATTTGAATTAATTCTCCTACTTACCGTGAATCTAAACCTTGCTCCATATTAACTCTCATAATGTATTTAATAACTCTGATCCTATTTAAAAACTTAAAATATTAAATGAGATTATATGAATAGTTTTATGTTAAATCTATAACATTATATATTATTTAAGAAATTGTTTGAGGTTGAACTTTCATTTTGTTATTACTACCGTTAAAAAAATAAATTTTTTAAAAGATAAAAAATATATTTTTTAATATATTTCTAAAAAAAAATATTTTAAAATACAAACTCAACCACACTATTAAATTATTTTCTATTTTGTTATCGTATTTTAAGGCATAATTTTCCACGTACAGTGTAGAGTCTCCTTTCTTTGGCTTATTGGCCTCTTAATTCTTCGTTAGTGTTAGCATTTGCATCAATCGACATCAATAATTAATAGTGACACCAAGAGGTTGACTATATCCCCTTTGTTTTTACATTTTAAAAATATTTGTAAAACAATTAATTTTTATTTAATTTATTTCTTTACTTTAAATTAATTATTATTTTTATATCTTTGGATAGTTTTGATGTATTAATATTAAAAATAATTTTTAAAAAATAAAAAATATATTTTAGATGGATTTGTGTTGGATTGTTAGTACGTTTTAAAAAAAAAACAATCTCTTGAATTAACGTTTGACGCCATAACACGTTAATTTATAATATCTGAGAAGTAATTAATTTTTTTTTTTAAAAAAAAAACTTAAATCATCTCGACAGATAATGTAAGGTCATTTTCACCATTATTAACGTTTTTGTTTTCTTCCTTATTCAGCGTAAAGACCACTTCATTGCTCTATTTTCCAACGCATTAATGTAGGGGGAAAACAACTGAAAGGCGGCCATAAGAATACACTGATATTGTCCACTTGCATCATTTTGCATTTGTCTCAAACTGATTGATATTTATTTATTTATCATCTTTTAGTTTGTATTAATCTCTCAATTTATTTATCATCTCTTAGTTTGTATTAACCAACAACAATAAAAGAAAATACAGAAAAAGAAGTGCTTAAAAAGTTGGGAATAGTAGTCCTCTGCCCTCAAGCAGCCTCAGTTTTTTTAGTTTCAGAGAAAGATATGTAATTAATTACATATATAAGTTGTTGGGTTTTTTTGTTTTTTTGTTTTTTTTGGCTTTGAAGCCCCTCGTAAGTGAGTCCTAGACTCATAGATAATAATAAAAAAAAGACACAATAATCTTAAAAAAGGAGTTTTTTAAATAAAATAGGAATTTTTTTATTTATCAATTAGTATATTTGAGAACAAACACATAGTTTAAATAATAGCGCTATTTTCAATAGCATAATATAATTAGTTGTGGTACGGAAAAAATGTAATCTTAAAAAATATATACAAAATAAATTAAATTAAAGGTGTTTTATTTGTGACAAATCTTATTATAAATAAATATTTGTACCGTTAATAAAAGTAGTATAACGTGTTAAATTCTTACTGATTACGATGTACTGGTAGTATAACCGTGCTTTTTCTCAAAAGAAAACAAAAAATATGCAATTTTTATTTTTTATTTTAAAAAGAAAATAAAAGATTATGTTGTTTCTACTCTTCACTTCGTCTTAAGAATATCGATGAGTGCCCTTACCCGACTCTCAACTATATGCATTGGTAGATTAAAAAAGATCAAAAATCAAAAACCCTGCCAAGAAGGGTATCCAATGAATTAAGATTACTTTGAAATTGTAGTAATAATTTTTTAAAAATTTATTTTTGATACTAATACATTAAAATAATTTAAAAATATTAAAAATATTAATTTAAAACAAAAAAATAAAAGATTTTAATTAAAAAAACAATTTTAAAACGCAAGAATAAATGGACACTAATTATAAAAATAAATAAAAACTAGTTATCTAGTTATGACTAGAAATTTTAATTAATATTCAAAGTTTTATATAAAAAGCTGATTGTGTACTTCCTATCAAATATAAGTAGTTTAATGTTTGAATTCACAATAATCCTAAGCTTAAATTTTTTTCTAAACTATTATATTCATGATAAAATGGTCATCAATAATAAAAAAATGATTTAAAATAAAACCTGACGTGTCACTTTAGAAATAGAGGCATTAGATCTAAAACGTTGGTTATTGAAAATTGAGAATTAACCCTTTTTTGATCATGTTCTAACACACATTCAAAAATTGGGAATTGGCTCGTTTCTTGGACATGTTCTAAAATTGGATTATATTCAAATTTTTTTTGTTTTTTCTTCATTAATTTTTTTTTCACATAGTTTTTTTCTTCTTTATGTTTTTCCTTTTTGATTAATGTTTTTTAATTTAATTTTTTTAATATTAAATTTCTTTCTATTTAGTTATCAGACTTTCATGACACGGATCTCAAGTTTAACGAGTTAACCCAGTTAATTTAGATTTTTTTGGTGTTTTTTCTTTTTAATTAATTTTTTTTGTTTAATTTAGTTCATTAATATTAATTTTTTTTTCTATTTAGTTATAGCACTCTCATGACACGAATCTCAAGTTTGATGGGTTAACCTAATTTGACAGGTTAACCCAATTGATTCAGATTCTTTTCTTTTTCTTCATTAGTGTTTTTTCTTTCAATTTTATATTTTAATATTGTAAGTATAACCAAAAGAGATCAACCTTTCACTGTGGATTGCACTGTACAAATCCATAATAAAAGGTAAATACCTTTTAGTTATAAGTTTTTTTTTTTGCTTTTTTTTTGATTTTTTTATTAATATTTTTTTTTTGTTTAATTGAGTTTGTTAATATTAATTTTTTTTATTTAATTATCATACTCTCATGACATAGATCCCAAGTTTAACGGGTTAACTTGATTTGACGGGTTAAACCAATTAATTTAATTTTTTTCTTTTTCTTAAGTAGTTTTTTCCTTCTAATTTCATCTTTTAATATCGCTTTCATTAAGAATTAAACTTTATGATATGTTTTGTTCACTTTTCATTAGATTATTATGATCTCATGAGAGGATTTTGTTGTGCCCCTCCTCGCAAAGCACTATTCATTGGAATAATGCTTTGTTTTGTTATTTTTTTTCTTTTAAATTAATCATTTTTTTGTTTAATTTCATTATGTAATATTTTTTTTCTATTTTGTTATTATATTTTAAGACTCTTGGGTTTAATATTGTAGTCAAACTTACTTAAACTTGGATCATACAAGTTTAATATTATTATTAATATTATAAATATCGAAATGTAACCTTTTTTTAAAAATTTTTATATATAAAAAATTTATCCATAACATTACGCAGGCCAAGCAACCAGTGCCATAATTAATCTTCGTTGCATAAAAGAGGAGATTTAGACATTGACTTGGAGTCAACTGACAAAATGAAACCAAGGTTTGATCTTGTTTCTTTTTTGAACGGCTGTGAAGGCATGAAATATTTTAATTCTTTTAAATTTTCCTGTTCATGATCTTGTGTTTGGCAGTTGAATTGCAATATCACATCAAATGGCATATTTTTCCACGTACAGTCGAGTCTTCTTTCTTTGGCTTATTGGCCTCTTAATTCTTCCCTAGTGTTGGCATTTGCATCCATCGACATCAATATTTTATAGTGACACCAAGAGGTTGACTATATCCCTTTTTGTTTTTATATTTTAAAAAAAATTAATTTTAAATTTTATTTATTTTTTACTTTAAATTAATTATTATTTTTATATTTTTGGATAGTTTTGATATATTAATATTAAAAATAACTTTTAAAAAAATAAAAAATATAATTTTAATATATTATACCACCTTTGAATTAAAAGTTATTTAGATGGTTGTGTTTTGGATTGTTGGTACGTTTTAAAAAAAGGGTTTCTTAGCCTTAAGAATACTGATGAGTGCGCTATTACGCGACTCTCAGATATATGCATCAGTAAATTTATAAAAAATCAAAAACCCTGCCACGAAAGACATCTAGGTTAATTAAGAATCGTTTAATTTTGTAGTAATTATTTTTAAAAATATTTTTTATTTAAAAATATATTAAAATAATATATTTTTATTTTAAAAAATATTATTTTTAACATCAGCATATTAAAACAAGTTGAAAATATTAAAAAAATTAATTTGAAGCAAATAAAAAAAATAAAAAAAATTAATTTTAAAAAAATACTTTTAAAATACAAAAATAAATGGGCATTAAGTATAAAAATAGATAAAAACTAGTTTTCTAATTAAGATAATTAGAAATCCTAATTAGTACAGAGGATCGATTATTTCATAGAAAAAATAATATTTATTCTATACATCCTATCAAGCTTAATTGTTTTTTCCTAAACTATTATATTCATGATAAAAGGGTCATCAATAATAGGGTAATGATTTTAGAATTTGTCTTCCTCATTTTAGAAATATGAACATTAGATCTAAAAAGTTGGTTATAAAAAATTAGGAATTTATCGGTCTTTTGGTTATATTCTAAGATAAATTTGTGGTCTCTCATACACACTCAATAATGAGATTATATTGATCTAAAAAGTTGGTTATAGAAAATTAGGATCTTTCGTGGAATCTGACATGAAGTGTGTTCCTCAATCCATCAATTTTCATGAAGTTTCAATTTTTGTTTTAGAACAATATTGTAAAATCATTACTCTTAAATAAAACTCGTTTAATCTCAAGACTGGCAGGAAACCATCAATAATAGGGTAATGATCGACCGATAATGTCAGGCCATTTTCACCATTATTAACGTTTTTGTTTTCTTCCTTATTTTGGTGGTTCCATGAAGTTTCTTGGAGTAATTTTCCAGCTGGCACTGACTGATTACATTATTTTTATTTTGCCGTGGGAGACACATTGAGCGTAAAGACCACCTCATTGGTCTATTTTCCAACGCCTTAATTTAGGGGGGGAAACAACTGAAAGCCAGCCATAAGAATACACTGATAGCGTCCACTTGCATCATTTTGCATTTGCCTCAAATTGATTGATATTTATTTATTTATCATCTTTTAGTTTGTATTAATCTCTCAATTTATTTATCATCTTTTAGTTTGTATTAACCAACAATCGTTACTGTTCTCTACGTTCAATATAAGCACCACATGCTTTTAATTCTGCCGATTCTGTAAGAGCCAATTGATCCCAAAGATTTGCCATGGCAGAATAGAACTCCTGAATACTTATATTCTTCTGGTAAAGAGCTTGTATGTCATTCTCTAACTGATACTGTTTTGCAAAATTTGATTTCATGAATAACCTTTGCAGATGATCCCAAACCTCTTTTGCTGTCTCATACTTCGCTAACTGCGTACCTATCGAATGCTCAACAGAATTGTTGATCCAAGTAATGATCTTTGCATTATTTGCTTCCCATGTATCTATCAAAACAACATCCCCCTCCTCAATATTCTTAGGTATCATATAAGCTCCACTAACATACCCCCACATCTTCTTACCCTTAAGAAAATTTCTCATTACATAGCTCCAATACGAATAGTTCTTCCCATCCAACCTCACACTCACAGACTGGAGCAAATCATCTCTTTCAGTAGCCATAATCAACAATCACAGAGAACCAGAATGCAAAAGCAGCGGAAAACAAAATATTCTTCTAACCGACTCTTTTTTTTTCTACTAAAAAAATAATATTTATTCTATACATCCTATCAAGCTTAATTGTTTTTTCCTAAACTATTATATTCATGATAAAAGGGTCATCAATAATAGGGTAATGATTTTAGAATTTGTCTTCCTCATTTTAGAAATATGAACATTAGATCTAAAAAGTTGGTTATAAAAAATTAGGAATTTATCGGTCTTTTGGTTATATTCTAAGATAAATTTGTGGTCTCTCATACACACTCAATAATGAGATTATATTGATCTAAAAAGTTGGTTATAGAAAATTAGGATCTTTCGTGGAATCTGACATGAAGTGTGTTCCTCAATCCATCAATTTCCATGAAGTTTCAATTTTTGTTTTAGAACAACATTGTAAAATCATTACTCTTAAATAAAACTCGTTTAATCTCAAGACTTGCAGAAAACCATCAATACGTTGCCCCTGATTTTTAATTTAATTAAAGAGAAGTATGATTGTTTTTAATCTGATTAGAGAGAAATCTGATTTTATTTTATCAGTACGTTGCTCCCTTGTGTTCGATAACTTCATTGAAAATCAATAAAAAAAAATACATCATCGTGTTTGTTGTGCTTTGTCGTCCAATAAAATGTAGACATTGACTTGGAGTCAACTGAGAAAATGAGCAACCTTTGCCTCTCTAGAAATAAATTTAAATTAATCCGACGAACAGTAGAGTCTTCTTTCTTCGGCATTTGCGTCTGGACATCAAGAACAGTGACAGCAAGAGGTCCATTAATTCAATGGTAACACGTTTGAGTGTCCCTCTCCGAGGGCGGCTAGGAATTTTTACTCAACTATTAAATAAATATATAAATATTTTTTAAAATTAATTATTAATTTATGTATATTAATTTTTGAAGTTAATAGAAAAGTTTTAATTCAAATATACTATTTAAAATATTAAAAAATAAATTTAAAAGTACATAAAATTAAAGTGAAAGTAAAAATAAACTCTTTATTAAAATTACATCTTTCGATGTTTTATGGAATATAATTCATATATAATCGAATTTGAATCGATATTGTAACAACCCTTTTACCGGGATAAAATAACAATCTCATGTCAACTGGAAAACAAAGTAATTAAATTTTTTTCCTTTCTTAATTCTTCTTTCCTTCACTTGATTCTTTCCTAGACTAGTGTTTTATAAATTGAAATTTGTAAGTTTATAAGGTTATTCTCTCATTTATTTTTTTTTTCTTAGATTTTTTTATATATTTTCCCTTTACTTTTGTCTATTACTTTTTTCTATTGATAAAATCTTAACCTGGACTATAACCCCCCAAGCCTTTAACATGCCTCCACCCTTGCCCCTGTCTAGCTATCATGTTGCTTCCACTCTTCCCTTCGCTTTTGTTTATTTCATGGTACATTTTAATGAAAAAAACCTGGTTTATATTTACACAACTATTGATTTTTAAAATATTTATTATTTAAAAGTATATTAAAATAATATTATTTTTATATTTAAAATTTTATTTTAATAATAGAATAATCTAAAAATATAAAAAAATTAATTTTAAATAAAAAAATAAAAATAAAATTATTTTCAAAAATATCTTTAAAATACAAAAATAAACAGGACCAAGTATTAATTTAAAAATTATTTGTGTGGCCTCAAAAACCAAAAGCAAGTTTCTGCGCAGTTGGCATGTCAGAAAATGGCTAAAAGAACAACGCGTCGCATGACTTAACAGACGACATATTATTAATTTTAAATTTTTTTAGAAAACAAATAAGAAGCGAATGACTTGTCTTTTATTCTTTTATTTAAATAAAAAACTAAAAAGCAAGGTTAAATGGATCTGACCTCTAAGCCTGCACATTTGGCCTGCTACTTTTATTTTGCACTTAAAAATATAAAATTATTGTATTTACTCACTTATTTTTTAATTTTGACATGGTTTTTGAATAAAGTATAAATTTTTATTTGAATTTTAATATTTTATTTTTCAATTATTATGTATCTAATATGAAAATAAAAATACTAATAATAAATTGTTGATGAAAGTTCATTTCAATTTTTTTAAATTTTTAAATAGATTTTAAACTTGATTTTAACTCATTTATGATTTTTTTAATCTTTCAATCATACATAAAATATAAATATAATTTTTTAACTTGTTTGTATTTAAAAAAAAATCGTCTTAAAAATAGTATTTTTATTTGTAGTAGATGTTATAAATCCGGATGACCTTGATTTTAGAAACACATCAAGGGAAGATTAATTCTGTATACATGTATGAGTACAATTTATGTTATTCCGTCCTGTGCATTTTACGAGTACAATTTATGTCATTCCCTTATCCAAAGTTGAGATGATGAACCGATTCTAGTTTTTTTTCTAGCTGGAGATATTAATTCTGTACGTGCCTTTAGGGAAGGTATGTGCTAGCTAGTTAGCGTTTAATTACCTTAACTGTAGGTTCAACAAGATGAGCATGCCGAATAGGCAACTTCATCCAAATACTTTAAAATTTGAAGGATTAAATTTGATATAATTAACAAATAATATAATATTTTTAAATTTTTCACAACTTTCAGAAAATATTTCCGGTTTAAAAATAAAAAGAAAACACTTTTCTGAAAACTAAACCAAATTTTTTTTTAACTAAAAAGTATTTTCTGTTGATCAATTTTTTAAATATAAAAAAATTTAAAACATAATTTTTTAAAAATCAATTTCAGACAAACAGACGCAGCATAGGAGTTTCAAAACTGTTGTCGTCTCTCTTTCACCACTGCTTTCCTGGAGCTGGACTGGGTGTTACGAACCACGAAGCTGCAAATTCTATAAACGTCTGCGCGGGGTTGTGTGACGCGGATTCGAAGACAAAGAAGCAAGTTGTCGCCTGAAAGGAACCCCATGGCGCGAGTCCCAGGAAAAATCAACGGAGACTTCGTCAAGAAAGTATCCATATTTTTTATTTGTTTTTATATTTTAAAAATATTTTAAAAAAATAATTTTTTTTAAAATTAATATTTTTGTAATTTTTTCAAATTATTTTAATATGTTGGTATCAAAAATAATTTTTTAAAAATAAAAAATATTATTTTAATATATTTTTAAATAAAAAATATTTAAAAAACAAATATAATCACAATTTCAAATAAAAACTAAACTTTATTGACAGAAACTTCAAGAGTGGGGCTTGCACGTGATCCAACAGGGACTTCTTTCATGTTACACAAATTTTAGTATTATAGTAAATTTGTTTTTATATTTTAAAAATATTTTTTATTTTTTATATTGTTTTAATATATCAATATTAAAAATAAAAAAATATTATTTTAATATATTTTCAAATAAAAATTACTTTAAAAATAATCATTGCTACATTACTCTAAATCCTAACAGCAATTCGAATGAGCTGGCAAAATAACATCCACTCTCCCCACCTCAGTCCATTATTACTCACAAATAAACCCTCGCTCTTCACTTATATAGGTCACCACCAGCTTGCTTAATTTTTAAGCTATAATGGGTGACTGAGTTGGTAAAGAAATGTAAACTTTCTTGGTAGTTTTCAGTTCAAATCTCTCGTCCACTAATATTAATGGCCACAAGACTTCTTTTGGCTGGCATTACAAGTCCATTTTTCCACAGAAATGACTAAGTGTTCGATACCAAATTATATGAAAATAATGGAGAAATTGAAACTAAAAGGAAAATTATCTGTCCTTTTCTTTTCTCACAATTATTTGGGAAAACTTTGCAGAGTATTGTGTGGCATAGGGCTTTTTTCCCTTTCAAATCCGTGGAAGAGGAAGCAAGGCAGATAATGCGAATAAAGAGAGAAGTGAACGAGGAGAAAGGGAAGATTAATCAAATTACTCTCATTTGAAAAATTTTGAGTAAGGAGAAGAATAATCGGGCGGTAGGCTGCAATTGGGTCTTTTGGGAGGGGTGGAGTCTGTCTGGATGAAGAACTCGGAGGACATATATTATTTACTCTGATTATTTTTTTTGTTTTTAAAATATATAAATTTATGAATATATTTATACAAAATCGAAACTAGCTTGTCCATATAAATCCAATCCATTTAATTTAATAAACTAGTTTGTCCATATAAATCCAATCCAATCCGTTTATATTACAACTAGTCTAAGAATAATTTTGCACCTTCAAGATGGTTTACGGTTTGTTTATTTACATGGTGCATCACACATAAAAACAGGTGCTAAGAGAATTAATGTATCTTTTTTTTCTTTAATTAACATAGGTATTCGAGTTATATATATATATATATATATATATATATATATATATATATATAAAGAATTTTAAAAAAGTCACGGACACATCACGGGAAGATTAATTCTGTATATATATATACACACACATTTATAATTTTATTATTTAATAGATATACACATACATAGTATACATGTATGTTATTTTTTTATTTTGTATTGAATAATAAATAGCACTTAAATAATGGATATCTAAATAAATATTAAAATTTTGATAAATAGAATATAAATATATAAATTTCTTACTTGATCAAATAAAGTATAAATATAGTAGAAATTGAGTTATAGACACACTAGTTTTTTAGACCATGCCTCAGGTCGAATCCTTTTAAAAAATATCTAAAATATGTGTAAATATATTAGGAAGTTCTAATTTTTATATATATTGGCCGACGAAACATCTAAAATACATAAATAGTGACACATATTAAGCGATATATTTTTTAAAAAAAATATTAAGACGATGACATACTATATTGACTCGGATTAACCATGGTTGCCCTGCAAAACCCGTGATATAGGGTATGAGATTGTGATAAAATCATGAAACTCATATCAAAACAAATTAGAAAGCCCAATTATAATGAACCAGATATTAAAAGTTGAAAATAAATAAAAATAAAAAAATGACTCAAAAGAACCTATATCGATGGTTGGTCCAATGTCATGAGCTAGAACGAAGTTTTCTGAACATAAGAATAAAAAAGTTAAGGTAACACTAAAATTTCTAAAAAAATAAAGGAAATTTCAGACTAGGTTTGAGTTTAATAAGTTCATGAAATTTTATATATATATATATATATATATATATATATATATATAAAGAACATCCTTAATTTAATAACATGAAAAACTAAGCAAACCCATTAATCTTCCAAAATCATAACACATGAAACCTCAAACTCGGACTCAAACAAGAAATTCAATTCCCAACTAATTTAATGTTAAAAGATAGAATCAGGAAAAAAAATCAGTCAAAAAAACTTGTCAAGATAAAAAAATATAGCAATAAAAAAAAATAAAGATCATCTTAAAAGTGGTATGTTTGCTTGCGGTAAATATTATAAAATCAGATGACCCTGATTTTAGAAACACACCACATGAAATTACAATGAATCAAAAATATGTCTCATTTCAGATTAACACAAATGTTATCATTAATACCTAATATAAATTGTTTTAAAATGTTGATAATTACTTACGATCTAATTTTATATTGTTTTTCATGTAAAATTATATTAGTACAGTGCAAGTGCAAGTGCAATTGATAGCACACATGTATGTGATTGCATATCTATAAAAAATTAAGTTCTATTTATCAGTAGAAAAGGTATATTAATACAAAATGTAATAGTTGCTTATAGTTTTGACTTGCTATTCATGTTTGTTTAGGTAGAATGGGAAGGCAGTGTCCACAATAAGTGTATTTTTTTAAAAGCTATTGACAATACCAATATACTTTTTCTTAAGGCTTTTGACAATATCAACATACAAATCCCCAAACCACCACTGGAAGGGATCTTTATTAATGAAATTAATTACAAATTCATAACTTGTTTTTAATTGCATAGAAATATTATTTTATTAATATTGGATATTCAAATGAGTATGGATATTTAGATCCATATAAAGATGAGAGATATTATTTACAAGATTCCAAATGTCATGGACAACCAAGAAGTCGGGAAGAAGTATTTAATTGTACACATTAATTACTATACAATGTGATAGAACGCACATTTAAAATATAAATAAAAATGAAGAATTTAACAAAACATGTTTGTTTATCTATAAAAAACACAAGTTTAAATTGTAATGGCATTAATAACACTACATTATTATATTAAAAGAAAGTCACAAGATAATATAACATTTATAGAATTTGATATGTCATTGCAATTTTATTCCAGTGATGTCATTGCTCATTGCTCATTTAGAAAACATCATTCAGAAAACCATTGGTACTAGAGGCCTTGGACTAGATTATAATGAAATTACAAATAATTTAATGAAACAATAAAATTAAAATCTTAATAATCCAATTTATAATAATTTAATTTAAAAACTACAAAAAGTTTTAACCCATCATCTTAAAACTGTTTTTTATTTAATATCATTTTCAACTACAATTTTAACGAGATACATTTCTTCCAACTAGCCACTTTTCCTAAATCATGTTTTTTTTTCAAACCCTAATCTCAAAAACTACCACAACATCCTAAATCCTAAATGATGAAGTTCTACCCGAGATCCAATAACCCAAATTCTAGAATTTTTTAGTAAACCTAGAGGCCACTGTTTGATACCAGCAATGTTTCCAAAAACAGAAAATATACTGTTACTGCTATCCTTGATTGAATCAAATGGCCTACCAATCGCCAAGAGAGTGAGATACAAAAGCACGAACACGATGAAATGTTTTATGGCATTCGCTGCCTATCTTTTAAGTCGGAAGGAAAATAAAAATTGTTGACCAAATGCCATTGGGCAAAATTCTCTTTCAAAACTTTTCTAGCCTCTCTAATACAAGGGCTAAAAACATTTGGATGTAAAGATTCTTCACGAGAGACATTTGAGTCTT
>Ga0325411_1000439_pt1 | contig 43390 bp, 17 predicted proteins | sample PopdelMetagenome_13_FD_206181 | JGI IMG/M metagenome (GOLD analysis project Ga0325411, IMG submission 206181) | Populus deltoides microbial communities from Bellville, Georgia, United States - Xylem-PdIQD-R4 | ecosystem: Host-associated > Plants > Phyllosphere > Stem > Wood/Secondary xylem...
ACAGTCTCTCTTTCTCTCTCTGGTGTTGAATGTGGAATCCGATAATCCTCTCCGATGAAGAAGAAGAAAACCAAAAAACGCCACTCCCATCTCTCCCTAAAAAACCCCGAACCCTACCCGATCCGACCATTCTAGTCCTCGACGTCGATGACCCGACCCCACACAAATCTCCCTCTTTCGTTCCCGAAACTCCATTGTCCGATGTCTCCATCGTCAAATGCACTTTCCCCCAAATTAGGGTTCCCGATTTTGATCCTGAAACCCTCTCTGGTTAGTTAGGGTTCCCAATTTATCCATTGAAATGTCGTTTTTATTTGCAATTAATTAGGGTTTTGTTCTTGTGTGAAAGGAAATGCTGGATTGATCTGTTTGGAATCCGAAAATGATGAGCCGGAAAGTGCGAAAAACGGGAAGGAGAAGACGAATATGGATGCGGGTTATGATGAAGTGGAGGAGAGAAGAAGATGGAGTACTTCTGCCAACTTTGACTCAGTCGATTGGCTTGGTAAAATCAATGTTGATTTAGTGGACAATGCTATTAAAAATCTCTTCGATGTTTAGGTCAAATTTACGGATGCTAACCGAAGATATTTTGTTTATCAGTGGATGCTAATGTAAATCAAATGTCTGGGGTCAGTTCTTCGCAACCGAGTCTCTCACAAGATGATATCTATCAGGTAATCCCTTAATAACAATAACATATTACGTTTTTGTTTGTAGTTTATTTAAGGTCGAACTTGAAGAGTGAGTGGGATTGTTTTCTTACGATTTATATGAAATTGATGTCCTACTAGAAAATCTTGATGATAAGATCAATTTGTATTTTCTGTTTTTGAAGTCTTAACTTCATTTTTCTCTTTTCTTAAAAGTATCTGTAAATTGAAGTTATGTTGCTTGTTAATTCTGTTTTGATTTATCAAGTTAATTAAAATGGATTTTTCGAAGCTTTTTGTGAGAAGTTTATTAAATTCAAAATAATTAAAGCCCAAACTCTGTTCGTGTTAAAAAGCGAGTAGCGATTTTTGCTGTGAGCATATGAGCTTTTCCATACGTGTCTCAATTTTCTGATTCACATTAGCTTAATTATTGACATTGAACCAGATAGATGATTGTCCTGACAAAGAAAATTTTAGCATGGAGCAGATGGCTTGCACCTTGAAAGAGAAAAGGAAAACTAAAGTTAACTCTGCCAGGGAAAATAGTGCAGATGAAGCAGTGGGAACGAAGAATACAAAAAAGGAGGAAAGAATTCGTTTAATGGAAGAAAAGAAGCTAAAGAAAGAAGTAATAATTTTAGTAATGTTACTCAACTTATATAGTATATGAGTTTATAAATTAAAATTATCTAATCAAAATCTGCTGAGCAGCAAGAGAAGTTGCAGAAAGCAGCTCTTAAGGCTCAAGCAGCAGAGTTGAAAAAAATGGAGAAAGAAATGCAAAAGTGGGAAAAAGGGAAGTTTGCTCTAAATTCTATTGTTGCTGAATTTGACACTAGAGTAATTGAACATGGCTCAGTGGGAGGTAAGATTTATTTTTTTCTTGTTCAATATATTTCTTCTTTTATACTTCAGTAGATTCTTTATGCTAATATATAGTTTTCTGAATTATCTACTTTATTAGTACAGGACCTCTGCTTACCAGGTTTGCTGATAAGGGCCTTACATATCGCGTAACATCAAATCCAATTGAAAGATCTATTCTGTGGACCATGAGTGCTCCAGAACATATTTCTCAGGTAATTAGTGTTCAGTAGATTTTGAAAGTACAAGCTAATTACAAATTTGCAAACGAGATACCTTTCCAGTTTCTTTCAAACTTGTATTGTTTTTATGCGTGCACTATGTGTGTTGTTAGGTTGCATTTCTCCTATCGTTAAATTATTACCTATATAATCCCTCATTATTTAATGCAGCTTTCTCGCGAAGGAACTGACATTCAATATGTAGCCCTTGTATATGAAGCAGAAGAGTTCTGCAATCTTGTTATGAGTGAATCGCTCCTGGATCATGTGTCTTCAGTTCGAAGCCATTATCCTTCTCATACAATTTGCTATCTCACAATTAGGCTGATGGCTTATGTCAATAAAAGGTGAGCAATTGGTGAAGTTTAATTAATGTAAATTTTTAACTTCTTTGTTCTTTCCATGTTTGATGCTTGTCTACTTTCTGTGAAATTTTATGCCTTGTTTCTGCTTCTATGATTGTGTTGTCTCTGTGTTTTGCATGTTGAGGGATAGTCATGTTTATCATAGCTGGCCAAAGAGACATGGATTGTTCATCTTGTTTTTTACCCTAGAAAATCAAGATTTATAGATGAGGTCATAAAAAAAGTAGAGAACTGTGAATCCAAATTTATTAAAACTCATTCCAAAAACGAGAGTTCTTCAGATTAAATTTAAATTTGAAGCGGTGAGCAATCGCTTGATTTGCAGAATCAGAAAGGAATGAAAACTATTTAAGTTTGCAATCTGACTGGAGACATAATTCAAAGATGTGTGTTTGAATATCAGGAAATTGATTTCATTAATAAAATGGTGAATTTTGTTTTACTTGAGAAGCCTGAGTACTTATCTAGAACCACATAATCAAGCATTGAAGCACAAATCTCAATGATACAGGAAAGGAATTAAGCTTAATAAAGGGCTGTTATTATAAAGTTTTATGGTATCATACAGTAGTAGCACTATTATGGCTATTAAGGGCTTGTTGTTGCTGGTATCATACTGTAGGCTACTATTCTGAATGCTACTCAAGTAGCACTCTGTTCAGAAATTTCTCCATCTTATTTAGTAATCTTTTTATCATTATGATATGCTAGAATGTTAGGCTGGTTTTAAAGCTTATGATTTAGTTTAAAGGGATGGATTTAGCTTCCACCTTCCCCTCCTCACCTTAAGCAAGTGAGATCCACCCCCCCCCCCCACCCCGGGGCATGGGCAAAATACAATAGTTTTTGTATTTTGATACTAAATAATTTATTTCTGTGAGTTAGTAAATCTTTTAAATAATTGATATGGTAAGATATAAGGTACAAGTACATAAGTTTGGGTCCTGGTGGATTTTGTGGTGGGGGGTATCTTTGCCACCTTGGTCTGACAGGGACAGCTTCTATTAATAGTCAGATCTGGCTAAGTTTCCATCTCCAAAGGGAGAAAAACTACCATTCAACCTCTCGGAGACCTTCCAGATTATTGGTCCCAAATGGATTCACCTTGCGGTTTTCTTCTAAGCCAAGGGCAGCATCATGTTAGGTGCAATAACTATGAACGCTATGCCATTTTCAACATGTTCATATTCAGGTCCAAATTATCAGTAGAAGATATGTGGAAAAGATTGCACATTGAAGAAGCGTCTATCATCATCCTCCAAGAAATAGATAGTGTCTTCCACTAATCACCATCCCATCCTCAACACCATCTTATGACCCTTCACCAGGTTCCACTACACATTCTTGTTGATCATGTGATTGGAACACATCATCCACAACAGGAAAAAGTAAAGGAGACAGCAAATCACCTTGATGCAACCCTCTAAAACCTTCAAACCATATTATTTTTTATCCTAATTGACAATCAATGTAAACACCTCTTTTTACAAATATTTCATAATCTGCTTCATCTATCTTCAAAAACATCTCCACTCGTAGAAAATCCCAATTTACACTGTCATAGGATAGGCCTTCTTAAATCCACATTGAAACAATACCCTTCCTTGTCATCTCTAGACTCATCACCTTTTTGCTTCATTAACACCTGATTATGCTTGTAGAATCTCTGTCCTCCATGAAATTGCTTTTGTAATGCCAACTCTCATCAGTCAACACAAGCCTGGAGAATCCTCATAGCCAAGACTTTATGAACACCTGGCACCAAAACTTGTCGGTCTAAAGTCTAAAATCCACTGTAACTGAAGAATCCACTTGGGAACCAATGTAGCAAGCTCAAGTTAGCACTTCGCTGACAATTCTATTGCAAAAGGATTCTCCACAAGCTCCCTTTTCAGAGATGAGGCCAATCCATATCCTTGATAATTTTTCTAGTGATGTCTCCAATCGAATTCCTTAATGATCTAGCCAACTAGGTAATCCCCTCTTAAATCAGGTCCGGGTTTCTGACCATTTCAACCCTCTCCTATCTTCCAAAGGGAATTGCAGTCATCATCATTCACTTTCCAATTTATCTAATCGGTCTCCTTTTAGCAGAACACTGCTCTTTCGGCCACAACTGACAATGAAGACCTCGACATTTCAATTCTTCAATTTCTTTTAAAGAATAGCAGCCTCATAAAGTGAATTCAGCCCACCATCCAGACCAAGGCATATTTTTCTAAGCAAAAACCGTGTGTTGGTTATCCCTGGCCTTTAACTGATCCTTGTAATTTGAACAGATTTAGCAATCTTTACCAACGTGTAAGTTGGAGAGAGAGCCTTCTCGAACTCTGCTTTGAAGCTGTTGGTAAATACAAGAATCTGCAAAACCCATTTCATGTAATCAGTACCCCAAAGTGCTCCTCACTGGAGTCTGGATTATTAACTGATCCCCAGCCTCAAAAATTAATCTCCAGATTGTCATCTCTGTTTCTCCACTCAGCATATAATTTTGGCGATGACCGCTCAAGGAGGTAAGAGTGTTCTCTTTGCCTTAATGTCCTTGCCAGGCTAAGGCCTTGTTTATGATAAAATGTGAATGGATAACAAGAACTACTCTCTCTTGGATGCCTTTTGGTGGGTTCTATGGGTTAGCTGAGATCCTTGCTACTGGAACAATGTGACTTTCTTCTCGCACTCTAACAATTGAAAGAAGGGCAACTGAGATGGTTTGGCCATGTCCAGCATAGGCCACATGTAGCATTGGTTCGGAGAAGCGATAAGTTGACAGGAGGGACATGGGGAAGATGAAGTTAAGATAATGTGGATGGAAGTGGTATCAGAGGATCTAAAACTATTGATATTGAAGTAGATTTGGTTTATGATCCACGTAGCCAATCCCAAATAAGTTTGGGATTGAGGTGTTGTTGTACTCTCTAATAAATGTAAGCTACATCTAAAAAGAAAGTTGCTTCATTTGTGTAGCAGTTTCCATCTTCTCTAGCATTTTCGTTTACTTGATAAATATGCTGCAATGTTTGCTGCTGCTGTGGCAAAATGGAAATCTGTGATTGTACTGAAGCTTGTACTGTCTACTTTAGTGTTTTCTGCTATTCTTTATGTTGTTTATTTTTTTGATAATGTTGTAGTATTGTATTGCTTTCTAAATTGGATGTTGACAATGTATTAGGGGAAAGGAGCAGTACAAGCAACAGGAAAATGATGATGGTTGGAGATGTCCATCTGTTGAAGAGGTCAAAAGACAAGCTTAAAGTTTATACAAGTCTAATCACTTCCTGTATTTTCATAATAGATGTTTGGAAGGCATTATGAAGTTTAATAAATCACAAACTTGTCTGCAGGTGCTAGCGAAGTTAACCACACATTTTGTTAGGGTACATTATAGGCTGTGCACAGATGAAGCTGAGCTTGCTGATCATGTCTTTGGTTTGACACGCAGCTTGGCATCTTGTCAATTTAGGTGCTGAAAATTATTTTTCTGTTGTCATGTAATCAGCTCAACTTGTAATCACCATCACACATCTTTTTATTCTTTTTGAATCACAACTCCTCTATCCTGCTTTCTTTTTTATAGTTTAGCTGTCCAATTTTCTCACTCTTTCTTCTGTTTTACTTTTAATTGCAGAAAGAAGTTAACACAACTATCCGTAAATGCTAATGGGTCCTTTATCCCTAAAGACTTCATTGACAGAAATTTAATAAAAAAGAGTCCATGGTGAGTAATATTTTTTCCAAATTATATTAGTGACGAGCCTGCTTGTGTACATATTATCGTATAACTCTTAAAATCTATAAAATATTGCTTATGTAAACTATTGAGTTCTGTTTCTCCAGTTGTCAGTTATTTTTATTCGAGTACATTTTTGGCAAGTCTACTTGCCATCCCATTTGCATTTTTCAACACTTTCTGTAACAAAAAATCATGATGTTTATTTAAATATACATGTGTTGATATTCTTCAATCTTCATGCTGCAGTTTTCCTATTATCATGAAAAAGCGATTTGCATATTTGAATCTAAATTCAAATTGTTTGGAAAATAATTACTTGAGCTGATGCATGACAAAATTACAGCACCATGATGCTACTCCTTTCCTTTTTTTCCCCTTTACCTTCCACCAGAGACTTCAATGCTGAAAAATACTGAGATCATGCATAAAAACAGAAGATGCAGAACTGGAATGAGCAGAGAACTAGCAAAATTGAAATATTTTTATTAGGTTCTCCTTTTCAGTTTGATATGGTTTTGTTAACAGTTAATTAGTGATACTATAAAAGTGAGTCAAACTGACAAAATGTTCTTGAAATATATCAAGTTTCCTTTGTAAATTCATCCATAGATATGAAACTAAATATAGTATCAATTTTAGTTTCAAATCTAGCTGAGTAGTATATTGGCATGTTGGCTTTCCTTTTATATTTGCCTCCATTTATTTTCTCTGTTGCAATTGCTGTTGTTTGTGATTCTTCTATCTGCATTCAGGTTAAAAGCTTTGGTAGCTATTCCAAAGGTGCAGCCACGGTTTGCTATTGCTATATGGAAGAAGTACCCTACCATGAAGTCTCTTTTGAGTGTATACATGGACCCTAACAAATCAGTAAGTACTAAGAAAAGGCCACCAAAATTTTGGCACTAATGTTGACTTTCAAGCTTTGCCCTTTATGTATATCATTAATGGCCTATATACTACACATTTTACTATGGTTTTTTCGCTACCATCCCTGCGAATTGAAATGGTCCATTTTGGATTAATTTTGGGCTTGGATTTCATTCAATGTAGTTGACACTTCCACCATCATGCGGTCTATTGTGACAATATATCCTTTATATAAAAAGAAACAGGGCTCTTTAACTGGTCTGAAGATGCTATTTATTGCCATATTAATTTCACTAAGAGGGAGGGGGAGAGACTCAGAGAGCAAGGGGGGGTGTTAATCTCTATTTCCTATATATGCAAATTTCTGTTTTTGCGCATGCATTTTGGTCTGGAAGGTCTGTTTACTATGCATATACTGTTAAGTAGAACTTGTGGAGTTTAATAACACCAATCTTTTTACTAAAGAAAATTAAAGGACTGGACCAAAATGTTTGCCTGTCAAGTTTTCAATTACCTAGTGGGGAGGTCTTGAAAATTATAACATGGAAATATGTGAGGTTCAGAATGGGTGTGCAGGTTTCATTTGATGGGAGATGCTGACCCTTTATATAGCTGAAGGTATAATGAACCTTCTGATGAGTCAACAATAAAAAATGAAAAGAAAATAGAAAAGGCACAATTTCCCAAGGATGAAACGATTGTTATATGATTTTGTGACCCCTTGTCCTGGAACATTATAATCAACTGTGTCTTCCATATCCTTTTAAGGGAAAAATTAAATGAGCTGACGAGTACTAGAAAATGTTTTGAAGGATGATCCAAAATTAAGAGTATCAATGAATGAAAAGCAACCTAGCAATTGCTGCATAATATCATTAATTTATACAGACATTTATTTTGAGGCTATTATGCAAATGAAGTTACAGTGGTTGTGTTGGGAGTAAAGTTTGATGACAAGTACACTCATGCGCACTGCTCCAGGCATGATGTTGAATTCTTTAAACAAAGAAGATGCTTATTTTAATAATTCTGCAGGTCTTTTTTTTTTTTCCCATCCATTCTCTTTATAATTTTTTAAAATTTACAAGAAACAACAACCCCTTTTCAGTGTCAAATGTAAACCAAAGTCAGAGCCAAATGCTGCTCTTGACACTGTTGGAAGGCAGAATATTCCCCAACTCTCATTTGTATCCTTGCAGTGCACCAGTGTCTAGAAGATGGCCCTTAAATTGTGTAATTCTATTTTGTGCTGTTAGAGGTAGCTGCATTAGAATAACCATACATTTTTCTCTTTTATGAAAATGTAGGTGCACGAAAAGGAATTTCTGCTTGAGAATCTGACCACTGAGGGTTTCATTGGTGGTGAAAGAAGAGTGGGTCAGATTTGTTCAAAGCGAGTTTACAGGATACTTATGGCTCAAAGTGGAAACATCATAACGGATAACGTTGAAGATGGTGCTGACTTTTTCAGAGACCACTCATCTTAAATAACTCCCTGCTGTTATTCTCGGGGATCAAGAGTAGAGGTTTCTATAAATCATTTATAATTTTTTTCAGTCATTCTTTCTTAATGAGGGCAATTGATCTGTTAACTTCACTTAGGAAAATGACCTTCTTGTGGAAGTTCTAGTTGGAATACACTCCCTCAAGTGGCATTTTTCATGTGTCATGATCAGTCAGGCCTGTTGACAAACAGAGCAATGAAATCCATCACCAGTGAAGGTGGGGAGATTTGAGATAGTTCTGTCTTGTTCTTGTCAGCAAGTTCTCAGACATCTTTCAACGCATCTGAAGGATGAGGCCACCTCACGGGTATTCTCTGTAGCTTTGCACTCGGGATAACCACTCTTTGTGCGCGCTTATACTGGTAGAGTGTGAATATAGACACCAATCACTATTGCTAAGATCAGCTATATCAGAAATAGGTTTGCACTTCTTCCCAAGTTTCAACAGGTTACTGGGTCCTTAATAATCATTCTGGATTGTGATGTCTCGTCATCGTCCTGTCCTGGAGCCTACTGATAGATCGCTACTGAAGCTCTCTTTGATTTGTGTTTTGAGGTGGGGTGTTTAGTTTTAACTTTCAATTGGTTGCTTTTTCAATGGTTTCGATCAGGTTGGTGATGAGGGCTGGCCAAGTGTGTAAGCCTGTTTGGGATATGAACTCCATTATTTATTCAGGTTCCAAAATTGATCTCAAGCCATTCTTCCGTTGTATCAGTTGTTCTCTTTTATCAGAAAAAAAGACAATTCTTGTTGATGCAAATGGAGAATGAGTTCTTAGGAGCAGAGACACTGAACAGTTTGAAGAAATTATCAGATCAGAGAAAAAGCGCTGCGTTATTTGTCGAGGCAGCAGTTTAGTCTTTACTGTGTTTTTCACTACCCGCTTTCCTGGTGGCTGTCTTCTTTTTAGCTTCTGAGTTGCGGTAGGTCCCTCCGGCCTTTACCTAACATCTGTGGGGGCCTCCATCACATCAAACTTATCTGGAACACTGATAATTTGTGAACATCTTTATTTTGAATAGGGTCAGCCGCCACTGGATTGAGGTTTGGATTGAGGTGCGTAGATGTGAAAAATAAAATTTTAAAAAATAAAATAAAAATATTATTTTAATGTTTTTTTAAATAAAATATATTTTAAAAAGGAATTATTATAAGTATATCTGTTGGTGTTATTGGATTGGATCACTCCCAAGATTATGTGAAAACAATAGTGTAATATCAAGTCGTCCTCAAAGGTGCCACCAAAGTTGAAGAGAGAGGATATGGACTGATCTTCAGCTGTCTTGGAGGGCATGATGACAGTTTCAATTCGATAGAGATGGCTAATCCCTCCATTGACTAACACGTTTATTGAGGGGAAAAAACAATTAATGGGGGGACCATTCCTTAGTCTAGCCGTGAAAAGCTGGGTGATGTTCAACTATATAATAATATTCTAATTTTCTTTTCTTTCTTTTTTTTTTAAAAAACAAGCTTAGGTCATAAAAAGGAAATTCAAAATCACTATTTAAATGCAATATTTCTGCATCAGAAAACTAAAAAACTAATTTCTTAATTTTTTAAATTTATATTTGAAAAATATATTTTAAATGTTTCTTCGTGATTTTTCTTTACAATACAATTTTTTATATATAAATACTTTTTAACATTATAAATATTAAAATTATTTTTTTTACATATTTCATGTTTAATTATTTTTATAAATTTAGTTTCTAGTATAAATCTAATATACTTTTTTCTAGTTAATAATATAACTTTGTTAAGTTAATGTTTAATTTGAATGACATAAAATTAATATTCTATAATTAGATTATTACGAATACAAGATATTTATTATAAATTATGGCTTTAGTTTTTTATTTAAAAAAATAGTTGTGATCCTGATATCTTTTTTTCAGTGGAAAAATGTATTTTTGTCCTCAACAAATGAATACATTTTCTATTTTTTTATTTGATAATTAAGGAAAAGAAAAGGAAAAATAGTTTTCTGTAATAGATACTATAATTTCCATAAAGTTTCTAGTTTTATCATGCATACAAAACCAAAGAGGTGATCTTATTATATGAAAGATGCCTGGAGATGCTACTATTTGAAAGAAATAAAAAAAATAAAAGAATCATATGTTTGTTTTTGTGTTTTAAAAACGTCTCGGGAGGTGATCTTATTACATGAAAGATGCCTGGAGATGCTACTATTTGAAAGAAATAAAAAAATAAAAAAATATTATATTTGTTTTTGTGTTTTAAAAACGTCGCGAGATTATTATTATTTTCTTTTTCAAATTAATTTTTTGGTGTTTTTAAATCATTTTGATGTATCGATGTTAAAAATAATTTTAAAAAAAATAAAAAATATTATTTTAATACATTTCTAATAAAAAATACTTTAAAAAACAATCAATATTATATTTATACCCTTTAACATCTAAAAAAAAAAAAAACAAGCAGCAGTAATTCCGCTGAGTGAGAGCAAAACAGGAAGAGCACGGCAATACGGTAATGCATGGAGGGACCGTTCTTTTTCTCAAAGTATTATGCTAAACATATATATTGCATATGGCCCTCCTCTCCTCTCCACACACTATTGTCTCCCACCAAATCCCACAATATCATATTTTCCCATCTAATCAAACACCATTTACTAATGTTCAAAACGATCTCCATCTTCTTTTAATCAAACTCCACACTCATCAGCTTCAAGCACACGTCATTGCCCATGCAAACTCCACTACCACTAGGTTAGGTTTAGTTTAGTTTAGTTTAGCTTAGCTTAGCTTAGCCTCTCTTATATAATACAAGTTAGGCCATGGCCTGCTTCTTGTGCTCGTTGATCTGATGGAGAAGAGCAAATCATTTTCCGGTTACTCAAATGCCTACTCAGAAATCCGGCTAGGCTTCGAGGAACGGTCTGGATCTTACAGCTTTAATGGCCCGGCAGGCAAGGTGGATGATGTTGAGCTAGAAAGTTCAGGCAATCCGGAGCTCAAGCGGAGGAAGAGAGTGGCACAGTATAACATGTACACCATGGAAGGTAAGATCAAATCATCGTTGAGAAACAGCTTCAAGTGGATCAAGAGCAAGCTTGTAGATGACTATTTTGATGACTGAACTATATCTATATATTCTGCCGCCTTGCTACTGTGTATATATATATATATATATATATATCTGCAAGAGTGTAAATTAATAATTATGTCTAAAGTCTTCGCATGCAGTACTTTGCAAAAGAAGAGTGCGATGTTAATTACTGGGTTTTATATGCAATAACCATGCTCTCTACTCTCTAATTTCTCAGACTGTAACCAAGGAGGAGGAGAAACATGCTTCTCCTTCCATATTCAATTCATGCGAATCCACCCATGAAACCCTTTCACGTCTTCGCTGGAACTGTGTTCATGTTCTTCGCTTGAGTTGCTCTTAACCCAAGTTCTAACCTCAGCAACTGTAATATTGACTAGTGAGGTAACCCTTTATTAGTCCAACATATATATATATATATCAACAAATCTCATTTCATAAACCCTGAATTGTTTAGAAAAGTGGTTTTTATAAAGGATTCTTCATAAAATTACCGTTAATTAATTGGTTTGAGCTAGATATGTTGTCTTAATCTAACCATTAATTTTGTAAAAAAAAAGAAAAGAAAATAAATCAAACCATTAACTTTTGAAATTAACAAAATGAAATAAGAATACTTCGGTTGCATGATATGAAAAAAAAATATTAATTAAATGATGAAGTCTTGAATTTGTTTTTCAAATCAAACAAATTAATAAGAACCCTTGAAATTCCTCAAAGGATAGGTTGGATGATTAAGAAGATTTACTGATTTTATAACCTTTTGAATTCGAGTTAATAGTAGCTAGTAGTATCTGGGAGAAAAAAACTCACCCATATTATAATAGAGTCTCTGCCTAATTAGACCTAATTAGGTGCATATTTTAGAAAACATTTATGGTATTCAGGAGTTAATTAGTGATATATTATTACTTGTTTTTTAGATTCACCTTGAAGAAAAATAAGTTACACAATAAAAAAAAAAACTCATAAGCCATAAAAAATAATAAAATTATTTAACAAATAAAAATTATAGAAGCCAATTTATTTGATTTTCCTCGTGTTTTTCTTTTTCTCCTTTGTTAGATGTGTGGGCCGGACAATGTACAGGCCCAGCCTGTTGATTGTTATTATCATTATTTTTAAAGAATATGGGCCAGCCAGACGCACGGTTAGTTAACAGATCTGTTTAGAGCATCTCTATGATTTATAGAATAATAAAATAAAATAAAAAAATAAGAGACGAAAAAGTTGAAATCCAATTCAATATATATATATATATATATATATATCCTCACACCTAATCATGAAAGCAAACACTCTAAGTAGACCCGGTTGGATTGGTTAATAGCAATTGATTTAAGGGATAATTAAAAAAATATATATCTTATAAGATTTGGTCGTGTTTTTTATTTTTGAAAAATCATATTTAATATCGTAAAAAATCAAAAGATAATTGCTCAGGATATCAGGCCGGAAAGATTGTGAAATTAGCCGGAAAAAAACGAAGAAGAAAGGCTGCTCTCATTTATTGATGAGTGCAGATAAAACAAGAACAGTTTACAAACATGAACGCATTGTACAATATTTCCTCGCAGCAACAGCTTCAAGGAGGGAGATGAAGATGCAGTAAAATCACAGATAGTAACTGGTGAGATTTTGCTTGGCCTAATCTTTATCAAGTCCAAAGAGTTTTGATATTTTTTCTGGATCAAGAGCACGAAAGTCCAGCGTAGAAACAGACCGGCGGTAACCACCTGGCATTGCATTGCCGCCATTAAGGTTAATGATGTCTGTTATAGAAGCCTGTAAAAGGGTGAAATTCTGGATGTTCTTGGTAGCATTAGGATGAGCCTCCGTTCTTATCGATCTGTTCTGATTCTGATCAAGAATCGGCGAGAAGGATGGCCGCGGGAGGCCTTGTTCTTGCCTCAGTATTGAGTTTAGACCCAAGGATGTGCTGCTGCTTGCACTGTTTCCTGTCTCAAGGCCATTATTCATGCTTGGCTCTGAGATTTTCGCCACCTAAAACAAAGCAGAATACCATAGATTATTTCCAAGATCATCACATCTTCTTCTTTATTAAATTACTAGTTTGATTTCTCACACTACGAGCCAACGCGCCAAAAAATAAAGCTTTTGTCTTTCTTTTCTTTTCTTTCTTAGCACTAAAAACGGTGCATGCGTTTGTTAATATTTTTTTTTTATGTGTTAACTAAAATAAATAGCGAATTATATACGGTAATAAATAATAATAAGTTTGTTTTCTTTAATTCAAAATTAAGGTGGGAATTCAAGATAAATATATTATTTCTTAGAAAAAAAAGACTGAATATTTATTTAGCTTAAAATCGAGTTTTTAAAGTTTTAATTAGTTTGAATTAATAAAATTAAATTTTATTTTGTCAAATCAAGTATTATTCAATATTAAAACATATTTTTAACACGCGAAAGCCCCGTATAAAATTAACTGAAATAAAACATCAAACTCAATCCTAAATCAATTTAAAAATAAAATTAAAAAAAAAACATTATGGATTATTATTGTAACCAAGTGGATGTTGTCTTTCTTCTATATTATATTTTCGTTGTTTTTTAACATTTTTTTCATCTTTTATTACCTTGTGTGTTCATGATTCAAAATACTATTTCATGGTTTAACTAGAGTTAATTTTGTAAAATTAAACAATAATTATTAAATAAATAAATAATTGATCCAAAAAAAGATGGAAAAAAATAAGGTGGTTGACTGTTTATATATATATATATATATATAATCAAGAATGTTACCTCTTTAGACGATTCTGTTTCTTCTTTGGCACGTTGAGAAAATGAGTTCTTTCTTCCTTGACCACCTTGTCTGGCTCGAGATGAGTGCTTCTTTGGATTCCTGCGCCTATAAGATGGAAGTACAAGCAAGTACACATTCATCAGTTTGTTGGGTGCAGAAATAAATCGATAAGTTAAGCAGCATTGATACTTACTTTTTCCGATCATCGATTTGATTTGGCTCATCCTCCTCTTTGTAAATTACTGGTAGACCTGAAAGTTCGCATGCCATTGGACTCGAAGAGAAGAACTGCTGGGGAAAGAACTACTTATAATTTTACTCATTGAAATAAGCTCCAGAAATTTGCAAGAGCAGCAAGAAAGAAAAGAAGAAGAATAGATATAACACAGTATATAACAATCACAAATTAAGGCAGGCATTGCCATTATCGCTCACGTACGTGACTTTGGAGAGCAGAAGCAGCAGTGCCACGATATGCTGGGTTCAGAGCGAGAAGTGTGGTCAAGAGGACAAGTGAAGACTCAGGAAAATCCTTAAAGGCTTCTTGGAAACTAGGTTTGTAGTGCTGAGGTGGTCTGAAGCTTGTTGGTAGCCTCATTATCTTCCAATAATCCTCTGGTGGTGAACCACTGAGCTTGAAAATCCTATGAAGTTGCTCAACCTGAACACATGCATATTACATAAATATAGCCTCACAAAACAGACAAGGAGGAAAATCTGCATTCAAGAAAATGGAAATGAAAACAACATGTTCCTCTAGCATTTGACTGTGTGTGCTTCTTGGTGATCATCGGATCTATAAATTATGAATAGGAATTGATTCAATGCACTTTCCTGATGGTCTCATAATGTCTTATCAATGTACCTCTGTCCTTCCAGGCATGATTGGCCTTCCAATGAACATCTCAGCCAATAAGCAACCAGCACTCCAAAGATCAATACCTACTCCATAATCAGTGGAACCTAATAATAGCTCTGGGGCTCTATACCAGAGTGTTACCACTCTGTTGGTAAGGGGTCGTTTTGGTTTAGGTATGAAGAAATTTGCAAGCCCGAAATCTGCGATTTTCAGCATCCCATTTTTGTCTATCAACAAGTTGGAAGCTTTAATGTCTCTGTGCAGAATACCCCTCTCATGGCAGTGCTGGAGACCTGAAAGCAGTTGCTGCATGTAGCATTTGACCTATATCAAAGAAAGCAAATCGCCATGTTTAGAATCTCATATATATGCACATAGCATTGATTGACCACTAGTTTATTTAACTTTCATTTTTCCCATTTTAATGTAATATGTGAAACTTTTTCCTTTCCGGTTCTACATATTTTCCAGGAGTAATAGATTAAACATCTCTTTGAGCCGCATACAATTAATGAATGGTCAGTTCATTACTGTGGCCCCAACAAACAGCCAGAGACCGTTGTTTTTCGAAGAAGTAGGAGGGAAAGTTCAAACCTGTGGTTCAGTGAGCCTTTCGCCTGGACGAGAGATGATCCTGGTTAGGTCTGACTGCATGAAATCAAAGACAAGATAAAGACTATATTGCATCCTTGATGTGGCTAGTCCTTCAAGCTTGATTACATTTGGATGATCTAGCTTCTGTAGCATCATTATTTCTCTTGCCATAAACTTGACACTTTCAGGCTCTGATGTGTCAAACCGAACCTTCTTTAGAGCAACTATCTTTCCAGTGTCCCTATCTCGAGCTTTATAGACATTGCTATAAGTTCCCTGGCCTACCTGCAAATGAAAAACACAATTCCAATAAGATGATTCATAGCATCTGCTCCATTAATTTCCCACTAATCACCCTAGCCTCTATCGCCATACAAATTCGAAAAAGAGTTCTTCGAATACTGTTTTGGTGTGTGTTTGTGGGTCTGAAGTAGAGGAAAAGGTAACAAATATCAAACGCTAACCTTAGCTAGCTTATCATAAGAATCAGCACTCTTTGGAACCAAACCAGCCAAAACCTCTCTAGCAATGTTGTCAACAAGCCATTTTGGCCACCCATCTACAAGTTCATCCCCCCCTGCCTTCTTCGAAGAAAATCTTTGTGACACATTTCCAACATTATTCTTTAACCCTTTTCCCACAACCAACTTATCTCCTCCATTGACAGCACCATTCATGGCAACCTCTCTCTTCTTGTCCAATTCTTGCCTGAACAACTTTCCAGGTTCTCTCTGACCAGCAGGTCTCCCTACATTCTCTCTCTTAACATACCCATTTTCTTGTTTCAACTTCTCTAGTGTCTGAGGAGGCGAGTATGTTGAACTCTTGGTCTGAACACACCCCATTTTTCAGAATCCTTGACTCTTCGCAGGGAATCAAAAGTACGTTGATTGCTTGGTGACATAGTAATGGTAATGAAAGGAGTTACATATGAAATGATTGTGAGCAGCATAGAGATTTATTTTTGAACAATCAAGAAATGCGAATTGGCCGTCCTTTGGCCTGCATTTTGTTTGGATTTTTGCTAAATGGAAATGCCTGTTGTCTTTGTCTGACCCTGCTTTCTCCGCCTTAGGAGTTAAGGAAGACTGTAGAGACAAGGTTCACTTTTGTCCTCCATCGTCAATGACTCGTTCTGTGTTACCAAGGAAAAGCTTTAGCTCTTTCTTATTTTGGCGGGTTGGTGAGATTCAAGGGTGTCGGTCCGATCACAGCCTCTTGCATGCAGGGACAATTCAGAGTTTCGAACTTCACTATAAATAATAATTTACCGTTGTTTGCAATAGACAAGCATTTTCCACTAGAAGTCTAGCTCCATATCCAAGATTCTGGATTCTAGATGCAGTTACTTTCCTTAGTGTTTGAAGAGATTGTACTGTGGAGAAAACAGAAGTGCTCTCTCTCTAGTTATCAACAGAAGCTAAACTTGAAAAATACATTCCAAGAACATTGGAAAAGAGACAAAATGCAGGAGTGAATTTATAACGTGTTGTGCACATTGCTCTTTTAAACAAAAAATGGGACAACCAAAAGTTCAAGTACCTTTATAGACCTTCAGATTTCATGGCTAATAAAACATATTTCAAATATTTTCAAATTGATATCCCACAGTTGTTTATCCAACGACCAAGCTTTAGCTTGCTTATTTCAATTTCACTTTGCCCAGTATGCTCCAACTTTCACAATTAAGACAATGCAATCAGACGTCAGGAAATAATCCTGCCAATGCTTAAGCTGTCACCATTGATAATCTTTCTAGAAGATGATAGGCCAAGGTCGAAGGGTCCCAAAGAATCAGTCTGCATCAAGAAAGTAAATTAGCTGTTTGTAAGGTTATATGCAGGAAAGAGAATACATTTCAATTACGAATTCAAGTACCCATTTAATTTCTGAAAGCCCTAGGCTGTTTTCATGATTGTAAACTCGAGAACCAAGTGACAGCCCTGTTTCAGATTCTTCATAGCCATGACCTTGTTGAAGGCCAGATTGGTTATTGACCTGCAAACCAAGGACACAAAATTTATTGGCTTACTGAAGTTTAGCTGAACTCGTGAAAATTTTGGTCCTCGACTACAACTTTTTATGAGATCAATGCCCCTAAAATGACTTCAACTGCTGTCCCAAACCAAGAGATGTATAATACCAAATTATCAAATATCTATTAGCAGAGCTCTGCTTCAAATTTCTTGGAACCATCAAACATTTATATAAATCAATTTAATAGGTGGGCACGGGTCTAACGATGCAGCTAAAGTACTCTACACAACCAGTATCCTCAGACATATTTCCATAAGTAAATTACAGTATGGGAGAACTTAACAAACCGCAGTCATAGTTGGATGTTTAGATGACTTTGAACCAGCATCTTGACTGCAGGTCTCAGAATATGCACTTCCGCTCAAAGCTTGACAATCTTTGCCTGAGGCAGAGAATTTCTTAATGGCAAACTCATGGCAAGTGTCTTCAGCATCCAAAATAGATGAGCTAGAACATTGAGCAAGTCTCGGTCCTTGGGAATGATTTGCTTGCGCAGCAATAAAGGCATCCAGTGAATCAGAGATTAACTGGGAAGGCTTCAAGCCTGGGTTACTCCCATTTGATTTTGGATCAAAGGTATTCAACACTCCCTGCAATGATGCTTCAGATAGCAGGCCACCGATGCTTATGTTAGTTTGACCATCATCCCACATGCTGCCAACATCCCTCTTTTCTTCGTTAACCTAGATAGACATGAATAAGCAAATTTCAGAAAGATATAACATTGAAAAGCACATTCTAATCAAATCTCCATATAGATCAAACATGCAAAGTTGACCTTAATCAAATAATTCTGGCAATCGATCTTGAAACTTTCTCAAGTAACTTCCACAAATCTTAAAACACTAAGATCCGATGATCATTTTGATGACTTATCAGTTACACACACACACACACTCTAAAGGCTGAAATCTGGAAGCACTCATAAAGTCATAATCGCCACAGGAAAAGATTGCTGAACACTCAAATCAAGCAAATTACACAAGAACACAATAACAGCAATCAATTGAGAAAATGCCCAAAAAATATACAGTACCACAGGTCCAATTAATTCATTGGAAGACACCTTATCAGCCAAAACCGCATTTGTAGCTCCAGTTGAAGTGCTTGGTTGGAACTCCTCACTGGTTTCCTCCATCCACTTCACTTCACCACGGGCACTCACTGCATCAATGCTGCAAACTTGCTGCATGATTTGAGGTTGCAAACAGGCATCATAGGTAGTTGACATTGAAGGTACTCCAACAGATTCAGTTCCAGAATCCGAGAACCAACCATACCTTAAGACACAAAACAAATCAGAAAACTAAACCAAACTAATAAATGCAACAAAAAGGTGATCAGACCCAAGACCTTAGACGGAAAATAGATGGGTTCCCTATAGCTGCATAGACCTCTCCTGCACTGATATTGATGTCACTCAACGTCCACTTCTTAGTAGTTGAAGCTTCAGATGTGTTATAAGGGTAGAGGACCGGCTCCCTGCAAGCAATTCCCGAACCACCCCACTTGTCATTTAAATGTTTTAGCACAGACGACACCTTTTTCCGAGCGCTTAGTGTGAGTTCCAGGTAGGGATGATAGCCATCCTGCAGAGATTAATAAAAAATAAAATAAAGGTCGGCATTTAAAAATACACAAAACAAAATAGAATTAGGTCAAAACATATTTGCAACATCCCGCTGGTTGATATTCTTGACCTTTTCCAATCCCATACGAGTTCCTTCATCAATTGGAAAAAGCTGCAGCTTTATCTTCGCGGGCATTTGCTTGCTTTCTCCGCTGACCCACTTTTTCCTACTTAATAATTAAAAATCAATTTTACCAATACCATAACCAAATAATTAACTAAAGAAAAGGCTTTTAGCGGATCTCATAATCAGCTTGGTTTAGTTTAGTGCAAATTAATTAATGATTAGCTAGGGTTTGTTTGGAGTACTAACCAATATCAGAATTCATGAAAGAGATTTTATAGAAATTTGGAGTTATGAGATTGAGAAAAATAGCGTACCTGGATTGAATTTTCAAGCTGATTGCTGACAGAGAGAGAGAGATTTGAAAACTGTATAGAGAAAGAGAAATGTTGGCGGGAATGAGTTTTTTTTGTGAGGGTGTGTGAGAGAGGGATTGGATGAAAAGAAAGATGGTTCAGCTTACATGTTACACTCGTGTGGGCCTCATATTTGGGCTTGGGTCAATCTTATTGACTGGGCCTTGATATGTTAAAGTAAAAATGTATCCTCATCTTCAAAAAGTTTGGACTATTTTTTTATTTTAAAAAAAAGCTAATAATGACAAGTGGCATGAGTTATCCTATTCTAGTAAATAAAACCATAACGACCAAAATAAATAAGATTTATAGATAACTCATTTTAGAGAATAAGAAATGATTTAATGATCGGTAATTATATTATACAAAAGTCTCTCTCCTTTTTTTCCACTCTCATCTTTAATTTTTTTAATCTAAGTTTTTTTATTTGTGTTCTTAGATAGATCTATATACTTATTTGTCTTTTAATTTATTGTCCCATTCATCAAGAATTTTTTTTATGAATAATTGTTGATTATGATTGCTCAACGATAATGAATTTTTTTTTAAAAACTCTTTAGAAATAAAAGATGTAACTTTATTGATCAGATTCTAAATTTGTTTTTTAGAAATCAACAGTTCGTGTCTCACAAACCTCAAGGTCGCTGGAGACTTACATGATCGTTAAATTCAGGGCCCGTGGGATTAGTCGAAGTACATGCAAGCTAACCCGGACACCCACTTTAATAAAAAAAAGAAGAAGAAGAAGAATTTGTTTAGTATTATAGTAATAGTTATTTTTTGAAGTACTTTCTGTTTAGAAATGTATTGAAATAATTTATTTTTAATATTTGCACATGAAAACCAACTAAAAACACTAAAAAATTAATTTAAAGTCAAGGAAAAATAAAAAAATTAATTTTTTCAAGAAATGTTAAAACAATAAATTAAATAGAATTAAAAGAGGATACTTAACCTCAACCTCTAAGTTTTTTTTTTTTTTGCATTTTAAAAGTGGTTTTGAAAAATTTTAATTTTTTTGCTTCAAATTAATATTTTTTGGTGTTTTTAGATTATTTTAATAAGTTGATGTTAAAATTAATTTTTAAAAAATAAAAATATATTATTTTGATACATTTCTAAGTGAAAAATATTTTAAAAAAACAACCACAACCACATTCTCAAACATATTAAAAAACTACTATCATGCAGTACCATAAATGAAGAGTTGTTAGGTGATTGAGAAGCAGCTTGGAGCATCTTTTACTTTACCTGTATTTTCAAAAAAAAAATTAATTAATTGGGATCCACAAACAGTAAACAACTATTTATATATTATCAAATATATATTTTACATTACATGTATTTTTCATGATTTGCTTCAAACACACGAACAACCACAAAACTTGAATGAAGAGCAGCACTGGCGAGCTTTGACATGTCTTCTCCCTCTTTACTTTTCAAAGAAAACGGAGGAGTTGTGTGTAAATGGGTGAGTGATATTTGCATAATGGAAAGGAAAGGATGGCGGCGTTAGCCACGAGACTAGGTCACTAGAGCCACCCCACCCTCTACCTAATTTTATTAGGTTTACAACGAAAACGACAACGCTCCCATTAAAGTTATTTTAATGACATGTTTATTACTTCTTCTTCTTCTGGGAGATGTTAATTTGTTACCTTCCTTTGGGGAAAAAAAATTTAATTATGGGAAGTATAGAATCATTAGAAAATTAAAATAAAATAATAAAAAAAATAATTACAATATAAAACAAATATCAGCATCTTTTACATGTTAAATTACTGCTGATAAAATTTTCATCCATAATTTAAAAATGAATTAAAACCCGTGAGTTCTCTCGTCTCTTCATTTATTCTTCTTCTGAGAATGTTTCACATGGTTGATTGGCATGCTTGATGCCATTTTTTTTCCCACCAGCCACTTAATTGTAGATTTTTCCGTTAATTAACTTATTTAGTGTTTATTTATGGCAGCGAATGCATTACTGTTTTGTAAAATTTTAAATTTGTTTTTATTATAATTTTTTTAGATTATATTGGTATACTGATATTAAAAAAAATTAAAAATTAAAATAAATATTATTTTAATATATTTTTAAATAAAAAATATTTTAAAAAACAATCTTTATTATTATCCTAAATACTCTAGGCAGCAGGCATTACGTGTCTTTGAATGTTGACAAAATATTCCATCAGAATTTCTCAGTTTTCTAGTCATGAATAATAATGATTTTTCAGAATTCAAATAGAATAGCCAATCTCCTAAATTAACTCTACCTAAAATTGATTAGTATTTTACTGTAGCGCAGATTATCATGTACTATAAGTGTTTTTACTATGAATTTTATTGTTCTGCAATATCACAGGAATTATAGGCTGCATGTGTTTTTATTATGGAATACACTATTTAGTAGAGACATGGTAAGGTTGCAGCTTGCAGGGTCCAAGTGTCAGGCTGGAGGCATGTTTATTGGGGTTGCGGACACTCGGCGCTTGGCTGTCAGGCCTGAGCTTTGGGCAGGTCACGCTCCAGGCTGCACCCACCTAGCGCTTGGTCTGCCCAGCCTTGGGCGCTAGGGACAGACCCGCGCGCTTGGTTGCAGCCCACAATGCAAGGTCTGCAAACTCGAGCACCTGCCCTGCAGACCCGCGCGCTAGGTGCAGACCCGACCGCCGAGTTCTGTTCTGACCGCCCTTGGGTTTAGAGGCCCGCGCGGCTGGATCGACAGACCCTGCAGAGAAAAAAATGAAAAACGATATATAATAACAATTATTATTATTGTTAAAAATATTATTATTTGACTTAAAAATATTAGTTTTTTTATCATAATTAAAAATAGTCCCCAGTCCTGAAGGCCGCAACACCCAAAATAGTCTTGGGTCCGCCCGGATGCAGGATCCACATAGCCTGGGTCCTGCAGGCTGCATGACCTAAAATAGCCTTGAGTTCGGCCAGATGCAGGACCCAAATAGCCTGAGGTTCTGGCCGCGGCAAGACCCAAATAACCTGATGTTCTGGTTGCGACATGACCCAAATAGCCCAGGGTCCGGCCGGGTGCGGGACCCAAAATAGCCTGGGGTTCGGCCGGATACAGGACTCAAATACCTTGGGGTCCTGGCCGCGGCAGGACCCCAATACCCTCGAGTCATGCAAGCTGCAGGACCAAAATAGCCTTAGGTCCTGCCGGGTACAAAACCTAGATAACCTTGGGTCCTGGTTGTGGCATGACCCAAATACCCTCGAGTCTTATAGGTTGTAAGACCCAAAATAGCCTGGGGCCCAGCCCGATTCAGGACCCAAATAACCTGGGTCTTGGCCTCGACAGGACCCAAATACCCTCGAGTCGTGCAAGCTGGAGGACCTAAAATAGCCTTGGGTCCTGTCGGGTACAAAACCCAAATAACCTTGGGTCCTGGCCGCGGCAGGACGCCAGGACCTAAAATTAACCTAGATAGCCTTGGGTTCTGCGATATGCAGAACCCAAACTAGCCCTACTGCAGAACCCAAACTAGCTTTAGGTCCTGGCATCATCAAGACCCAAATTGTTTATGAAAATAAAAGATGGGTCCGCAGTGTAGCACAAGTCACCTAAATAGTGAAATCTAATTATAGTCGTAGATAATTAAAATGTAAATCTTAAAAATTCATTGCAATTAAAAGGATATTAAAATCTAATGAGGTAATATATTGAAGGTAGGATGGACGAGTTCTCACGGGAAAAAGAAAAGAAAGAAAAACATATTATTTCTACTTTTTATGAGAAAAAGTTACCTTAACACAATGTAGCTTGAGATGCCAAAGTGGCATTTCAATTTAAAATTTAAATTGTTAGATGAGTTTTTAATATATAATTTATATTATTCTCTAACATATTTTTCAAGTGAAAACTTTTTAAATTTGAAACTTGTATAAGTTCATACTATCTTGTGCTTAATTTTTATTAAATAAATAAGGATTGTGAGATTCGAACTTGTGATCACTTGGTCGTCAAGGCTCTAATACCTTGTTAAAGAACTAATTCAATCCAAAAGTTTAAGCTTTTAGGTGAGGTCTCAATATATGATTTATATTATTCTCTAATACATTTTCTTAAGTGAAAGTCCTTTGAGTTTGAAACTTGTACAAGCTCACACTACCTTGTGCTTGATTTTTTTCAAATAAATGAGGATAATAGGATTTGAACTCATGATCACTTGGTCATCAAGGCTCTGATACTATGTCAAATAACAAATTCAACCCAAAAGCTTAAGTTATTAGTTGAGGTCCCAAGATATGATTTATATTATTCTCTAATACATCATTTCAAGTGAAAACCATTTATGTTTGAAACTTGCACATGCTCATACTACCTTGTATTTGATTTTTATCAAATAAATAAGGATAATGAGTTTCGAACTCGTGACCACTTGATTATCAAAATATAATTTATATTATTCTTTAACATGAAAGAAGTTACATTAAGCATTTGTTTTTTAAAAAAAAATATTTTGCACATCCTACAATTCACATAATATTTTTTACTGTACATTTCTTTATTTTAACGTGCTAAAACTTTGCATTTAATGACAAAATTGAATTATTTTAAAATTGTTATCAGGCATGTAATAATAAGATTTAATGACAAAATTACTCTTCAACTAATAAATCAACAAAGAATTAAATAAAAATAATCAAAATCAAATTTGTTTCAGCATTCCCATGATTATTTACTTGATAATCTTATTATTAGGTTTGTTTTATCAAAAAATCTTCTCAATCCAAAAACTATAGCTTTTAGATGAAGTTCCAAGATGTAATTTATTTTATTTTTTAAAATACCCCCTTAAATAAAAACCTTTTAAACTTGAAACTTACATGAGTTCATATTATCTTGTATTGTTAATTAATTTTAATTAGAAGAGACAATGATGATGATGATGATGATGATGATGATGAGATTCAAAGTCATGATCGTTTAGTCAGTGTTGAAAATTTGTTTAAAAGAACATGATTAATAAACACTTTTGATATCAAATTAAAAGTGAAGTTCACTCATTTTTTGAATTAAAACTTTGTTGAAATTTAATCTCCAACATATGCTTTTTAACATAAAGCATATTAACATGATTTAAAAAAATTACGAGTGAACAAAAAATTGATCTCAAATAACCTTTTATTGGTAGGTTTTGGTGAAACTCAAAACTCTTTAAAAGTTTCTATCTCACATAGAAAAGAAATAAAACTTTCTTGGTTTTTATAAAGTAGAAATTAAAAAGTTAAAATTGGGCTAAAAAACCACCTAAGCTTTTAGATGGGAGAGGTTCCAAGTAAAGTGAACTTTGGTTTTAAACTCACACGTGCACATGTTGGCTCGTGCTTGGGCTTTGGACCCTAGGCATGGGTATGAGTTTCTTATAAAAATAATATTTTAGAACACAAATAATTATTTTTTACCAAATGAAATTTAAACTTGGGCTTAGTCCATGAAGAATTGCTTCTTTTAATTTATTGTTTTGTTAAGTTCAGCTCATAAATATTAATAGTTTTTTTAGATTTAATTATTGATTTATGGTGGTTAGTTAAAATTTAAATTTTAAAAATTAATCATGAGTTAATTTTTTAATCTTTTAATTTTTAAAAGTCACTGTAAAAGAATGATTTAATTTTTAAAAGTCACTGTAAAAGAAAGAATAAAAAGTTTGATACAATGTTTTTCAGGTTTTTATACTTTCTTCATCGCCTTGTATTTTAATGAAAATGACAATAGTTTTTATTGTGATATATATTACAAAAATGCCAACAAAATAGATAACCCCAACAAGCAAGCTTTCATAAAAGTATTTCCTTGTTTATTATGTGGTAGTGAAAAATACCAACAGAATCTTTACTATATATCTCATAGAATATTTCATTAGTAATTTTTTAATTTTTTGGTCGTGAATAATGATGGATTTCAGCATAGTTTTAGACCCAGCCCGGTTCAAGACCAGGATTCTAGGTTTTAACATGGTCATCTAGGTCAATTTTTTTAAAAAAACAATTAAAACAACGTCGTTTTAGTAAAAAAAAAAGTCAATGGGTTACAACCGGGTTTTTGACCCAGTCACATCGGGTTTTTTCTTCCCTTGTTTTTTTTAATCTGGCCCGGTTCCAGTCCCGGGTCGACCGAATCCCGGAACAATGACCGGGCCAGGTTTTAAAATTATGATTTTTAAAATTAAAATAGAATAGCAAATCTACAAATAAGATCTAATTATCCTCATGATTTTTAAAATATAAATCTTAAAAATTCACCAATCCTTGCTTAAATGGTTTCTTTTTACAATATCGAAAAAGATGAATTTAAAACATAAAAATTATTCTTAAAAATTATTATTAACCTAAAATACTAAAATATTAGGCACAATACCATGTGCATTCAAAAGGGTAATAAAATATCACCTGAACACTATGTAACCTGAGAGAAGTTACATTAAGCTTTTTTTTTTAAAAAAAAAAACATAAATTACGTTGCACATCCTACAATTCCACTTATATATATTTTTTTACTGTACATTCCTTTATTTTTATCGTGCTAAAACTTCGCATTTACAAGATCTCTGTTAAAAAAAATAGAATTATTTCAAAATTGTTATCTGGAGTATAATAATAAAATTTAATGACAAAATTGATCTTCCACTAATAAATCAACAAATAATTAAATATAAATAATCAAAATCGAATTTGTTACAACATTTCCATGAATGTTTATTTCAAAATCTTGTTATCAGTAGTTATGAGATTGAGAAAAATAGCGTACCTGGATTGAATTTTCAAGCTGATTGCTGACAGAGAGAGAGAGAGAGATTTGAAAACTGTATAGAGAAAGAGAAATGTTGGCGGGAATGAGTTTTTTCTGTGAGGGTTGTGTGTGCGGGGGGGGAGGGGGGGGCTGTGATTGGATGAAAAGAAAGGTGGTTCAGCTTACTCTCGTGTGGGCCTCATATGTGGGCTTGGTCTACCTTGTTGAATGGGCCTTGATATGTTAAAGTAAAAATGTATCCTCATCTTCAAGAAGTTTGGACTATCTTTTTTTTTTAAAAGCTAATAATGACAAGTGGCATGAGTTATCCTATTCTAGTAAATAAAACCATAACGACCAAAATAAATAAGATTTAAAGATAACTCATTTTAGAGAATAAGAAATGGATTTAATGATCGGTAATTATATTATACAAAAGTCTCTCTCCTTTTTTTTCCACTCTCATCTTTAATTTTTTTAATCTAAGTTTCTTTATTTGTGTTCTTAGATAGATCTATATACTTATTTGTCTTTTAATTTATTGTCCCCGTTCATCAAGATTTTTTTTTATGAATAATAGTTGATTATAATTGCTCAACAATCATGAATCTTTTTTAAAAAACTCTTTAGAAATAAGAGGTATAACTTAACTAGTTAGATTCTAGTTTTGTTTTTTAGAAGTCACTAGTTCGAGTCTAAGAAACCTCAAGATCACTGGAAGCTTACATGGTTGTTAAATTCAGGGCTCGTGGGATTAGTCGAGGTACGTGCAAACTGATCCGGACACCTATTTTAATAAAAAGAAGAAGAAAAAGAAGAAGAAGAACTTGTTTAGTATTATAGTAATAGTTATTTTTTGAAGTACTTTCTGTTTAGAAATGTATTGAAATAATTTATTTTTAATATTTGCACATCAAAACCAACTAAAAACACCAAAAAATTAATTTAAAGTCAAGGAAAAATAAAAAAAATTAATTTTGTCAAAAAATGTTAAAACAAAAAAATAAATAGAATTAAAAGAGGATACTTAACCTAAACCTTGAGCTGTGTTTTTTTTGCATTTTAAAAGTGATTTTGAAAAAATTTAATTTTTTTTGCTTCAAATTAATATTTTTTGGTGTTTTTAGATTATTTTAATAAGCTAATGTCAAAATTAATTTTTTAAAAATAAAAATATATTATTTTGATATATTTTTAAGTGAAAAAGATTTTAAAAAACAATTACAACCACACTCTTAAACACGTTAATAAACTAATACCATGCATTACCATAAAATGAAGAGTTGGTAGGTGATTGAGAAGCAGCTTGGAGTAGCTTTTACTTCACTTGCGTTTTTAACAAAAAAAAAAAACTGGGATCCACAAACAGTAAATAATTATTTTTATTTTACAAAATATATATTTTTCATTACATATATTTTTCATGATTTGCTTTAAACACAGAAACAAATACAAAAACAAACATTCTAAATTTAAACACAGAAACAATTCTTTCACGAAAACAAACACCCTAAACTTGAATGAAGACCAGCACTGGCGAGCTTTGACATGTCTTCTCCCTGTTTACTTTTCAAAGAAAACGGAGGAGTTGTGTGTAAATGGGTGAGTGATATTTGCATAATGGAAAGGAAAGGATGGCGGCGTTAGCCACGAGACTAGGTCACTAGAGCCACCCTACCCTCTACCTAATTTTATTAGGTTTACAACGAAAACGACAACGCTCCCATTAAAGTTATTTTAATGACATGTTTATTACTTCTTCTTCTTCTTCTGGAGATGTTAATTTGTTACCTTCCTTTGGGGAAAAAAAAATTTAATTATGGTAAGTATAGAATCATTAGAAAATTAAAATAAAATAATAAAAAAAATAATTACGATATAAAACAAATATCAGCATTTTTTACATGTTAAATTACCGCTGATAAAATTTTCATCAATAATTTAAAAATGAATTAAAACCCGTGAGTTCTCTCGTCTCTTCATTTATTCTTCTTCTGAGAATGTTTCACATGGTTGATTGGCATGCTTGATGCCATTTGTTTTTTCCCACCAGCCACTTAATTGTAGATTTTGCCGTTAATTAACTTATTTAGTGTTTATTTATGGCAGCGAATGCATTACTGTTTTGTTAAATTTTAAATTTATTTTTATTATAATTTTTTTTATATGCTAATATAAAAAAATTAAAAATTAAAATAAATATTATTTTAATATATTTTAAAATAAAAAATATTTTAAAAAACAATCTTTATTATCATCCTAGATACTCAAGGCAGCAGGCATCATTACCTGATGATCGAGCAAGAGAGTTTTTTGGGCTTGCTGCATGACAATATAAATGCTTTGATGCAATGCCACAGTTTTGATAGCAATTTTGCCAGTATTAACACGGTGGTATTACTTTTCAGCATGGAATTTGTGATCATAATAGTTACAATGGTGGAATGGTGATTGTCATTTCCTGTTACTTTTTCTTCTCTCGTGTAGGAATACATATATTTTTCTGATGATCACGTGTCTTTGAATGTTGACAAAATATTCCATCAGAATTTCTCAGTTTTCTAGTCATGAATAATGATGATTTTTCAGAATTCAAATAGAATAGCAAATCTCTTATATTAACCTAAAATTGATTAGTGTTTTATTGTAGTGAAGATTATTATGTACTATAAGTGTTTTCAATTGTATTCTTCTACACTATAGCATGGGAACTATAGGTTACGAGTGTTTTTATTATGGACTACACTGTCTGATAGAGACTTGGTGGGGCTACAGCCTGCAAGATCCAAATGTCAGGCTGGAGGCACATCTATTGGGGTTGCGGACACCCGGCGCTTGGCTACTAGGCCTGAGCTTGGGGCAGGCCGCGCCCCAGGCTGCACCCACACCCACCTAGCGCTTGGTCTACCTAGCCTTGGGCGCCGGGGGCATACCCGCGCGCCTGGCTGCAACCCACCTAGCGCTTGGTCTACCTAGCCTTGGGCGCCGGGGGCATACCCGCGTGCCTGGCTGCAACCCATGAAGCAGGGTCTGCAAACCCGAGCGCTTACCCTGTAGACTCGCGCGCTGGGTGCAGACCCGACCGCCGAGTTCTGTTCTAACCGCCCTTGGGTTTAGAGGCTCGCGCGGCTGGATCAACAAACCCTGTAGAGAAAAAAAATGAAAAACAATATATAATAACAATTATTATTATTATTATTATTATTATTATTATTATTATTATTATTTGACTTATAAATATTATTTTTTTTTATCATAATTAAAAGTAAAATAATTAAAAATAGCCTCTGGTCCTGTAGGTTACAACACCCAAAATAACCTTGGGTCCTGCAGGCTGCAGTATCCAAATAGCCTGGGTCCTGCAGGCTACATGGTCAAAATAGCCTTGGGTTCGGCCAGATTGAGGATCCAAATAGCTTGGGGTCTTGGCCGCGGCAGGACCCAAATACCCTCGAGGCATACAAGTTGTAGGACCAAAATAACTTTGGATCCTGCCAGGTGTAAGACCCAGATAACCTTGGGTCCTGGCCATGGCAGGAACAAAACACCCTTGGGTCTTATAGGCTGTAAGACCCAAAATAACCTAGGGCCTAGCCCGGTACAGAACCTAAAAAGCCTGGGGTCTTGACTGCGGAAGGATCCAAATACCCTCGAGTCGTGCAAGCTGCAAGATCCAAAATAGCTTTGAGTCATGCCAGGTACAAAACCTAGATAACCTTGGGTCCTGGCTGCAGCAGGACCCAATATTAACCTAGATAGCCTTGGGATTTGTAGTATGCAGAACCCAAACTAGCTTTAGGTCTTAGCATCAACAAGACCCAAATTGTTTATGAAAATAAAAAGTAGGTTCGGGGTGTAGCACGAGTCACCTAAATAGTAAAATCTAATTATAGTCTTAGATAAGTAAAATGTAAATCTTAAAAATTCATTGTAATCAAAAGGGTATTAAAATCTAATGAGGTAATATATTGAAGGTAGGATGGGCGGGCTCTCACGAGAAAAGGAAAAGAAAGAAAAACATATTATTTCTACTTTTTTATAATGAAAAAGTTACCTTAACACAATATAGCTTGAGATGCCAAAGTGGCATTTCAATCTAAAAATTTAAATTGTTAAATGAGTTCTTAAGATATAATTTATAGTATTTTCTAACATATTTTCTCAAGTGAAAACTTTTTAAATTTGAAAGTTGTATAAGTTCACACTATCTTGTGCTTAATTTTTATTAAATAAATGAGGATTGTTAGATTCGAACTCGTGATCATTTGGTCGTCTAGGCTCTAATACCTTGTCAAAAAACGAATTCAACCCAAAAATTTAAACTATTAGGTGAGGTCTTAATATCTGATTTATATTATTCTCTAATACATTCTCTCAAGTGAAAGCCCTTTGAGTTTGAAACTTGCACAAACTCACTCTACCTTGTGCTTGATTTTTTTCAAATAAATGAGGATAGAGGATTTGAACTCATGATCAGTTGGTTATCAAGGCTATGATACTATGTCAATTAACAAATTCAATCCAAAAGCTTAAGTTATTAGCTGAGGTCCAATATATGATTTATATTATTCTCTAATACATCATTTCAAGTGAAAACCATTTATGTTTGAAACTTGCACATGCTCATATTACCTTAAATGAGGATGGTAGGATTTGAACTCATGATTACTTGGTCATTAAGGCTCTGATATTATGTCAAATAACAAATTCAACCAAAAAGCTTAAGTTATTATCTGAGGTCCCAAGATATGATTTATATTATTCTCTCATACATCTTTTCAAGTGAAAACCATTTATGTTTGAAACTTGCACATGCTCATACTACCTTGTATTTGATTTTTATCAAATAAATGAGGATGATAGGATTCGAACTCGTAACCACTTGATTATCAAGATATAATTTATATTATTCTTTAACATGAAAGAAGTTACATTAAGCATTTGTTTTCAAAACAAAAAAATTTTGCACATCCTACAATTCACACAATATTTTTTACTGTACATTCCTTTATTTTAATGTGCTAAAACTTTGCATTTACGTTGGATCTTAGTTAAAAAAAAATTGAATTATTTTAAAATTGTTATCAGGCGTGTAATAATAAGATTTAATGACAAAATTACTCTTCAACTAATAAATCAATAAAGAATTAAATAAAAATAATCAAAATCAAATTTGTTACAACATTTCCATGATTGTTTATTTGATAATTTTATTATTAGATTTGTTTTCAAAGAATCTTCTCAATCCAAAAACTATAGCTTTTAGATGAAGTTTCAAGATATAATTTATTTTATTTTTTAAAACACCCCCTCAAATAAAAACCTTTTAAACTTAAAACTTACATGAGTTCATATTATCTTGTATTATTAATTAATTTTAATTAGAAGAGAAAATGAGGATGATGAGATTCAAAGTCATGATTGTTTAATTAGTGTTGAAAATTTGTTTAAAAGAACATGATTAATAGACACTTTTGGGATCAAATTAAAAGTGGAGTTCACTTATTTTTTGAGTTAAAAATTTATTGGAATTTAATCTCCAACATATACCCTTTAACATAAAACATATTAACATGATTTAAAAAAATTAACGAGTGAACAAAAAAATAATCTTAAATAACCTTTTGTTGGTATGTTTTAGTGAAACTCAAAACTCCTTAAAAGTTTCTATCCCACATAAATAAATAAAACTTTATTGGTTTTTATAAAGTATAAAATTAAAAAGTTAAATTTGGGTTCAAAAAGCACCCAAGCTTTCAGAGGGGAGAGGTTCCAAGTAAAGTGAATTTTGGACTTAAACTCACACATGCACATATTGGCTTGTACTTAGGCTTTGGGCCCTAGGTCCGGTGTGAGTTTATTATAAAAATAATATTCTAGAGCACAAATAATTATTTTTTGTCAACTGAAATTTAAACTTAGGTTTAGTCCATAAAGAATTGCTTCTTCTAATCCATTGTTTCTAATCCATTGTTTTGTTAAGTTCAACTCATGAATATTAATAGTTTTTATAGATTTAATTATTGATTTATGGTGGTCAATTAAAATTTAAATTTTAAGAATTAATTATGAGTTAATTTTTTAATCTTTTAATTTTTAAAAGTCACTGTAAAAGAATGAATAAAAAGTTTGATACAATGTTTTTCAGGTTTTTATACTTTCTTCCTAGCCTTGTATTTTAATGAAAATGACAATAGTTTTTATTGTGATATATATTACAAAAATGCCAACAAAATAGATAACCCCAACAAGCAAGCTTTCATAAAAGTATTTCGTTGTTTATTATGTGGTAGTGAAAAATACCAACAAAATCTTTACTATATATGCTCATAGAATATTCCATTAGTATTTTTTTTAATTTTTTGGTCGTGAATAATGATGGTTTTCAGTATAGTTTTAGACTCGGCCCAGTGGCCAGTCCGATTCAAGACCCGAGTTTTGGATTTTGACCGGGTCGTCTAGGTTAATTTTTTTTAAAAAATTAAAAGAACGTCGTTTTAGCAAAAAAAAACAAAAGTCAATGGGTTACAATCGGGTTTTTGACCGGGCTTTGCCAGGTTACATCGGGTTTTTTCTTCTCCTGTTTTTTCTTTAACCTGGCTCGGTTCCAGCCCCGGGTCCGCCGAATCCCGGAACAACCCGCCGGACCAGGTTTTAAAACTATAATTTTCAAAATTTAAATAGAATAGCAAATCTACAAATGAGATCTGATTATCCTCATGATTTTTAAAATGTAAATCTTAAAAATTCACCAATCCTTGCTTAAATGGTTTCTTTTTACAATATCGAAAAAGATGAATTTAAAACATAAAAATTATTATTAATCTAAAATACTAAAATATTAGGCATTCAAAAGGGTATTAAAATATCACCTGAACACTATGTAACATGAGAGAAGTTACATTAAGCTTTTTTTTTTTAAAAAAAAAAAACATAAATTACGTTGCACATCCTACAATTCCAATTATATATTTTTTTTACTGTACATTCCTTTATTTTTACCGTGCTAAAACTTCGCATTTACTTTGGATCTCTGTTAAAAAAAATTGAATTATTTCAAAATTGTTATCTGGAGTATAATAATAAAATTTAATGACAAAATTGATCTTCCACTACTAAATCAACAAATAATTAAATATAAATAATCAAAATCGAATTTGTTACAAAATTTCCATGAATGTTTATTTCAAAATCTTGTTATCAGTAGTTCAGTTTGTTGCGATGTTGCGGTCACATAAATTAATTACTCTAACTTCAAACACAACACACAAGATAATATAAAGCAAGCAAGGAGTCGATCCCACGAGGAAGATTCAAGTCAGATTTTATGCTATATGATATGCAATTTTGGGGGGGGGTTTGAACGTTATCTAGGATAAAGCAAAAAAAAAACAGAAAACTATCAAACAAAATTTAATAAAATCAGAAAATTATTAAGAGAACAAACCTTGGTTGCAAGCACACATCCACCTACAAAAATCAAAACTGATCATGGAAACGAAACATCAATTTATATTCTGAATATTTATCTTTTCTTAACATTGGTTAGTTAACGGATCCGCCATATAACTAACCCTAACCATCAAACAACCATAGTGTCCGCACTAGTAATTTAATTCAACGGCAGCCTTAAGAACTAGATAAGTTGATTAATCAAGAAAACATAACTGTTCACGGTCTATGCTTGATTTGATTGAATATTCTCCCTAAGATTAATAACGTAGATCCGCCACAATTATTAAACTCAGTTGCTTCACAAGTTCATATACTACAACTCCGGTTTTGATATCAAACTTAGCAATAAATTGTCTACAATAACAACTTAGAGTCTGCTCCAGCAATTAAAATAAATAATCATATGAAAAATAAGCATAGGAGAACAAACATATTCATCATATAAACTGAAAAGAAAAGGTAAAATAAATCTCATAGTTCTTGAAATCCGAAGGTTTCCGTGTCCTTGCAACCAAGAAAAAGTGTTTAGCCTTGCATGTTTGTTGAACAACTAATCAAAAAGAAGAAAGAATGCATAATTTTGAGTTTCTTAGAGGAGGGGGGTGTTTTTCTCCTCTTAGCTGGCTGCCCCCCTTCTCTTCTCTCATTCTTTTTATATCATAGGAAACCCTAGTCTCTATTTTACAAAATAGTCCTCCCTTAAGTAAACTGTTTACATTTAAGTACTTCAATAATTATTTTTCTAAAAAAGGAGAAATAGCCTTACATGAAATCTTCAGGCTTTGACTTAAGGAGCTAAATTGCTGAAATAAAAACTTGGATATTAGTTTAGATGCTTCAAAACATAATTTGGACTCGTTTCTTCACGAAACCTGTTTGCTGGCAGAATTTAGTTGTCATCTTTGAAAAATCATATCTCCCTCATATGAAATCTTTTTTTTCTAAAATTTGGAGCGTTTTATAGGAATTTGAGTAAAAAATCCAAAAACATTGCGTTTGCATCAATTGGACTTCTGTAGCTCCAGATATTCAAGTCGGAATGGCCAAAGGTCAACACTGGCAGATTGCGAGATTTGATTTTGAAGGCTGCGATTTCCTTATTTTATTTTCTTGCCTTATATTTCCAGAAAGGTATGGATGTTAGCTTTTTAATGCCACTGAAATCACTTCATTTCAGCCTCTAGAGCTCATGCTCTGCATAAAATATCAACTGAAGGTCAAATCTGCCAAGTATCTCCAATTTACTCATTTTTGCATCTTTCATCCAAAAGTGCCTTCAAAACATAAAACAAAAAATATCAAGACATTTTGTATATAAAACATAGGCAAAATACTAGTTAAATGTGAATGAAACTATCAAATAATATAGTTGCATCACAGTTCTATATATATAAAAAAATTCAGCCCAAAAACTCTAATATTAAAATATGATTTATTTATTTTTTTAAAACACCTCCTTATATAAAAATATTTTTGGCTTAAAAGCTATATGGATGCACACTATTTTACATTATAAATTAATTTTAATTAGAAGAGAGAATGAAAATAATGAGATTCAAAGTCATAACTGTTTAGTTAATATTGAAATTTTGTTTAAAAAAACTTAGTTAATGGACACTTTTAAAACTATATTAATTTTTTTTTATCGTTCATGTTAATAGTAAAAAATATTATATTAAAAAATATGAAAACCTCTAAAATATGTTTTCTATACTTGGTGTAAATTTGAAAAACTAAAAAACTAGTTTTTCAATTTTTTTGATGGAGAAATATTGAATTTAAATAAGCAGTTCCAACTTTTCTTTTTGTTTTTTTTATTCTAGTTTTCCAAAAAAAAAAAAAACTATTACTGTTTCTCAATAACCCCTTATAATTGGTTTCTTGGTTTTTTGAATGGAGAAATATTGAATTTGAATAGGAAGTTCCAGCTTTTCTTTTTCTGATTCTAATTTTCTAAAATTAAAAAAAATATTATTTTGTTTTTAAATACCCATCTTTGATTTAATGAGAATACATAAAGAAAATGGAACTTATGGACAACACTTATTAAATATAAAAGTAAAAATCACCCAAAGCATCCTATAATTTACTTCATTTTATACTTTTTTTTTATTGTTTAAACAATTATAATTTCAGTGTAGATGAGCTTAATTTTCTACATTTAGATTAAAAAAAAAATCTATATATAATATAACATAAACAATCAAAAAAATTATTTACAAAAAAAAACATTCAACCAATCAAAATCTAATTTATTTTTTCTGTTTTTTTTACTTCAAAATATTTTTTTTATCATTTTGATGTGTTGATATTAAAAATAAAATTTAAAAAATAAAAATTATTTTAATACATTTTCAAATAAAAAAATTATTTGAGTGACAATTTTTTTATTTTAAAGTAATGAGAACTTTTTAGTTATTAAATTGAATATAATAGTAAAACTGTAAATAATCTAATATTTTTTGTTGATTTTATTATTTATAATATTTAAAATATTTTTTTTATAATTTGTTTTTAAAGATAAAAATAAATATATAAAATAAAAAAGCTATAAAATTCTCATAATAGTTTTCCGAATACAAAATATATCTCCGTGACTCGTTGCTCCTTATGCTATAGAAAATTACAGGATATTCAATCAAATCATAATTAGAATAAATGGCGGCGCATTGATTTACGAAAACAATGTTTCTATTTTGAACTTTTCTGACCTTTCTACTTTTATCTCAATAGGAGAAATCAAAATTAAATCTAGAAAACAAAATTAGTTCCTTTTTTTTGTTTTTCTGTTAAAATAAAAGAAATCAATTAATTATTTTTTTAAACATTAAACCGCTAATTTTATTTCCCTTCCTAAACATCCTCCCTCTGCAATTTCTTTTTCTTTCTTTCTTTCTTTATTTAAATATTAATGATTTCCCTCAAAGCCCCGAAGCCCATTTTTGTTACTACCATCCCCCCCCACCCCCCCTCTCTCTCTTTCTCTCTCTGAATTCTCCAGCTGAATTTTTCGTTTTTCCGTTTGCTTCCCGGGAAAACTCACAATTGCTTCCCGGAGAAGTCTCTTTCTTTTCCAGGTACAGCCCATTTACTTTCGTTTTTCCGTTTGTTTCCCGGGAAAAGTCACAGTTGCTTCCCGGAAAAGTCTCTTTCTTTTCCAGGTACAACCCAGTTACTTCATTTTAGTCCTTGTAATTATTGGCAAGATGGGATTCGTTTGACCTGAATTTCTTTCCAGTTTTAGTAATTCTTAGTTCTTTTTTTTCCTGTCTGTAATTGAATTTGGACGGATCTGCTTCAATTTTATGGATTTTTTTGCTTCCATTTGGATTTTATTTACTGAAATTGAAATTGGGATTGTTTAAGTTTCCGGGATATGATTACTTTGATCTTTTTTTAAAAAAAAAAATTATAAAGCTAAAAACGTTGTTGGGTTCTCTTCAATACTCTGCTTGATTCAAGAGTAAATTTGAAGAATAATAAAAAGATCACTGTTCAATCCCAAAGCTTAGAGCACTTTAGTTCACATGAAATCTAACATGGTATGATAGTTTTAAGGTAGATCATGATGAAATTTAGTGCGACATTACGTTACGTTTTACAGGATGTATACTGTAAGCTTCAATGATCGTTGTGATAGATTAGCTGTTAGAATGAGCATCACGTCGTAGTAGTGGTAGAGGTCTTGTTTATGCACACCTCAGTGGTTCCTTTGAATTGATTTAAGGCTAATATGTAAAGAGATCACCTTGTTTGATTGAGAACTACAGAGGGGTCCCAATCCAAATACGTCGTCGTTCATGAATTAAATCAGGGAAGAATACTATAGGGGGTATCAATCAAAATGTTGATAGTTCATGGGGGCTCTTTATGCTTTAGCCTTAATTGAATGACCAATTTGATTCGTGTCATTGTTTTGGGTAGGTGTGGTGCTCTTGCATCCATCTTACATTTTTATCATCTATATTTTGTGTTTTTGGTTCAAACTACCAGCTTTCTTCATTGTTAAATTGACATGTCAATTTTTCATGCTATGGTATTCTTGTAATTTTCTATGCTGTTATGTAATTCATGACATAACCAATTAATCTTATTCATGTATTTTTCTTGAGTACAGATATTACACTTAACTTTTAACCTTCAAGTATTGTATTTGCTCTCATGAAGAGTGACCAGTGAAGTTTCTGCTGATAATTGGAAGTCGTACAAGAAAATGTCTTCAACAAAGGCTGACAGGAAGGCAGCTGGTGATGCAGCTTCATGGCTGTTCAATGTTGTCACATCTGTTGGAATCATCCTCGTCAATAAAGCCTTGATGGCTACCTACGGTTATAGTTTTGGTATGCTCCTAATGACAATCTACTCAAACAAATCTTATCAGTGTCTGATTTTTGCATAACCAAATTGATTATGTATTTTGTAGTTTAAGCCAAGCGCTTAGGACAAGGCTTGCTGGTTTTGATCTTGTCCATTCTTTTCATTAGAATGTGTTTTGGATATTATATTCTTGTGTAGTACTAAGAAATGTAAAATGAATACGTGCATGTATAAATTGGGCAGGGATATGAAGCCAGACATCACTATATCATTTCCATTGGCCTACTATTACATATCTGCATTACTTTTTTTATGCTGGATGCCTGCGCATTATTACCTACCCACTTAGTTGTATTGTAAAATGTAATACAATTTTGTGGACCAAATCTGGGATAAATATTTAATCGCACTTTTTCCCACACAATGCTCATAATCACGGACTTCCTGAAGCATGAAAATGGGGTCCAATCAAGCTATCATTTTGCTCACATTGTACGTTCTTGCTACAATTCCTTCTATTGATAAATATGCACATGGAATTGCCCATACATAACACTAGTTTCAAGGAGAGTGCATAATACAGCTTGGGACTTCTAAAAACAATAATTAAGTTGTTTATAAAAAAAAACAATAATTATAACTAAGTTAATTAACAGCGTGATATTATGCAATCACCTGATGCATGCATGTTTGTCAAGTAATATCATAAGAATTAAATTATCTAGTATTGTTTATTCATGTGGTTCAAGTTGTAAAACTGGAAAATTAACTGCGGTCCATTTTGTATGTAATATGAAGAACTCGATTATCAATTTCACCAAGGAGTGAGGATAATGCCTCCTATTAGCTGATAAAGGAGTCCTGGGCATTCTGATTTTTTTTTTGCCATGCCTGATTTTTTAAATCTAATGCTTTCTTGCAGCTACAACATTAACGGGTCTGCATTTTGCTACAACAACATTGTTAACTGTTGTCCTTAGGTGGCTGGGTTACATCCAGCCTTCCCATCTACCACTGCCTGATCTTCTGAAGTTTGTTTTGTTTGCAAACTGTTCTATTGTTGGAATGAATGTGAGTTTGATGTGGAACTCGGTTGGATTTTATCAGGTCAGTTTCGGAGTATTTCTACATGTCTGTTTGCTCTTTATTATGTCAATTTTAGAAGTCACAACTTTCCTTTTAAAACTTATTGTCAGATTGCAAAGCTGAGTATGATCCCAGTATCTTGTTTTCTGGAAGTTGTCTTGGACAGCGTGCGGTATTCAAGGGACACAAAGCTTAGTATACTAGTAGTTCTTCTTGGTGTGGCAGTATGTACTGTTACAGATGTGAGTGTTAATGCCAAGGGATTTGTAGCTGCTGTAATAGCAGTTTGGAGCACTGCCTTGCAACAGTATGTAAGTAACTCTATTTGGACACGACGTTATTACATATGATTGGCATTAAAAGCTGGGATTGTTTTTGGGTGCTAATTCAAATTTCAATGAGTTCTAGGATGGGACAAGTACAGGTTCTTTGCATATTTAGTTTCCCCCCCTCCCATATGCACCTTTTCTTTTCATATTTATGCAGATATGCTTAATTGCATTTATTAGAAAAATTAGTCAATGGTTTAATTAGAAAATTGTTTTGACCTGCACCATTTTATGCCCATATGGGTGCAGTTGGGGCATGTTAATTGGGGTTTTGATTCTTCCAAATCTTAGTTTCTGTCCGTTTCTAATATTTGTTTGGATACTTTATTTATAATGCTGTTGGGTTTTCACATTGTACAGTATGTACATTATCTTCAACGGAGGTATTCTCTAGGATCTTTCAACTTATTGGGGCACACCGCTCCAGCACAAGCTGCATCTCTGCTGGTAGTAGGGCCCTTTTTGGACTATTGGTTGACAAACAATAGAGTTGATGCTTATGCCTACACTTTCATATCCACTGTAAGTTGTCTTTCTGTTATCTGGTTTTGGATTGTTATTTGAGGGATAGTTACTTTGCACTGAAGTTGACTACTTTGAACTAGCATAATTCTCCCATTAGCTCATCAGAGGACGTACAGAGGGTTCAAGCCAATGCTTGATCACTACAAGAGCAAGAAAATAGCAACTTGTTTGATGCTTAGGCAACAAAGAGAGTTTAGCTGGCTAGGGTCTTAACATCCTTTTGTATGCCATTAAACAGTGGCTGCAAATATGCTTATACATCGTTGCCCCAAAAGGAAAGTGTAAGCATCTAGCTTATACACCAGATGAGTACTTGATTACATGAGTGGACATGTGTTATGACTGATTAAGCTGAGGATGATTTAGATTGACTAAAAATGAACATTGGGCTCAGTTGAATAATTGAGCCTAAGGGGAAATCTTGGTGTTTTAACAAAATAAATAACAAGAATGATACAATAATAATAATACTTGTAGGGTGTACTCAATCTGGTGAAGTGCCTTTAAGGACCCAAAAGAAAATTAATGTCTTGTAATCCCTGCCAATAATTGGTCAGATATTAGAAACTGCATGGAGAAGTTCTCTGTCTCCACACTTGAACAATCACAAAAATCTCACACCTGGACTGTACAGGTTGATAATTCTAGTTATGAAATTCCTGTTTATTTCTAGAAAACATACAGCACTAACTTTCAGTTTCGGAATTTTCTTTTTTCCACTTTTAATGTGGTAAAATGTATCTAATATGGTGTAGCAACATCTATTCATGTGCTTCTATATGTTTAGGTTGCAGATTTGGGGTGACTATCTGTGCCGTGGATATTAAATGCTTGTGTAGATACTTTTGCGGATACTGAAGCACCTTGCTAAATTCTCGCTATATAGCTATTATAGTTATGGTTTTCTTTCAATGCTGTTCAAAAGCTCAGTAGCATGCCTGATTTTTAAAGCTGCCAAGAAGCTGTGTGCTAGTTGTGGTTACTTTAAATGATCTGACATGCACTTTGTTGTCTGCAGTTGTTCATAGTCGTGTCGTGCAGCATTGCAGTAGGGACAAACCTCAGCCAATTCATCTGCATTGGCAGGTTTACAGCCGTGTCATTCCAAGTGCTTGGACATATGAAGACAATTCTTGTCCTGATTTTAGGATTTATTTTCTTCGGGAAAGAGGGTCTCAATCTTCATGTAGTTGTAGGCATGATCATTGCAGTAGCAGGAATGATCTGGTATGGAAATGCCTCATCTAAGCCCGGAGGGAAGGAGCGCCGTAGTCTTTCAATGAATGGCAACAAATCACAAAAACATGATGGTTTACCAGAATCCACCGAGGTGGATGATAAGGTTTAGAGTTCAGTTGAAGGTTGGAAAAGAGGAGGAAAAAGACAAATATGCACTCGGCATTTTAGATCAGCTGATTTCAGGAACACTTTACACTTGGGAGGTCATGGTACTTTACTAAATTTTTTCATCACAGATTGTTTTCTTGTTCTTGAATTAATTCACGTAAAGGATGCTGTTGAATGGGATACTAATTCCCCAAAGTTACGTCCACAATCATCTTCTATAGTAATTTATTTCCTTGTGAAAATCAAGCTCGCACTCTCCTTTCTGGCCTCTCTTTAATGCATCAGTGCTGTAGATTTACTGCTTATGAAGGCCCCCATATACCACATGCTCCCAGAACCCTGCGAATAGCCTGATGAATGCAAGGAATTGTTGGAATGAGCTTGTTTTTTCTCTCCCGTCATGGTCCCAAAGGAGGCATGCCTATTCACTATTGAAACACAGAAAACAAGACTTTCTGTGAACCTGATATTGATACACTGGGAATGGTTAGCATTCAGGCCATCCCTTCGATAAAAATGGCATCAAGAAAAAATACATCTCATTTTACGTTACAAAGCATCTCGGTTTTTCATCTTCAAGCCTTCCTCCAAGTTACAAGACGACAAAAGGGTGAAGGAATTGGCGAACCTTTCTATGCTAGCTTCTTCATACTCTTTTGTTGGCACAAGAATGAACCTTTGTGCAGCAAACCTGTAGCTCTAGGTCAAGAATTAAAAGAGGCTGTAATCTCGTCTACTGCAGGATAATAATGCCTGCACTGCCATAACTCGTCTTGCTGGTCTGCCGAGAAAAAGAGAAGAGCGTGAAGGAATCTCTGGCAGGGCTGCTGGCATGGGCTTTATTCAGTATTGGTAGGGGCTTCTGGCATGGGCCTTCTGTCCACTCCCTTACACACCGGAGGTATCTGTCTCTCTCTCTCTCTCTCTTCCTCCCTCTCCCCCCCCTCTCATTCATACCATAATAATTCTGGTAGGGTCAGTCTCTTTGAAAGCCATCTTCTCTCCCGTGTGGCATTGATTTTCCATTCTCTATCGTTTTCTTTTTACTTTCCATTCAACGCAGGGAAAGACCAAAAAGAGAGGGAGACCCACTCGCACGCCTCTCCAACCCAACATCTCTCACTAGCTTAATCATATAACCTCTCATTATCCAATGAACGCCTTCCCTCGGAGCTCCCGCCCTCTCTTATCCTCATGCCACTGTTTATTTAAGAAACCATAGGGTCACCTTTCCTCCATAAAAGTATTTTTTCCTCTCTTGGAAGACAAGAAGTGCCTCAGGCTATGCGTGACAGTGTGCGTATAAACACGCAGTGAAGAGGCAGGGATTTTTCAATATAGCACGTAAAGAGAGAAGAAATTTGGATACATTATTTCAAGAGACGGACCCCCCTCGCCCCCAATAATTGATTGTGTAGGAGTTGTTTGTGCACGTGTGCTGTCCCCCCCTCTTTATTACATTATGTACGTGTGTTAGCATGAGTCAAAATGCAACCCCATCAATATATAATGGCACCTTTTTTCTTGGCAACCAAACACTTTGAGTTCCTGTTCATGAAATAAAAATAAGTGGAATGAACAGGTGCTGATAGCAACTACTCCTCACTTGCTACTTCAACGCTCCATGTTTTCACTTACTACCCATCTTGATTGGAGATTTTCATGGAGATTTATTGCTTTTTTTTTTCTTAATTCATCAGTGTATGTTCTTCTTGCTTTTGGAGACTGAATTCTATATTAAATTTCAAATTTGACCGTAATGAATTTGGGTTGGGTGGGAAGCTATTGAAACCACCCTTTTCAGAGGTGCCATTTGGTGTTGCAATCGTGATCATAGATGAGCATTGATCATGTTCTTGCCTGCCTCTTCTGAATTCTACTCCATTATTTCCAATAAAACCCTATATTATTTTATTTATTATAAATAAATTAACTCTAAGAAATGGAGTTTCTTAGCACAATTAAAAAAAAAAA
>Ga0325411_1000440_pt1 | contig 43285 bp, 17 predicted proteins | sample PopdelMetagenome_13_FD_206181 | JGI IMG/M metagenome (GOLD analysis project Ga0325411, IMG submission 206181) | Populus deltoides microbial communities from Bellville, Georgia, United States - Xylem-PdIQD-R4 | ecosystem: Host-associated > Plants > Phyllosphere > Stem > Wood/Secondary xylem...
AACTGGTGGGGTAACTTTTCATACCGTTTGAAACTACTACATCCCCTCTTGCATTCCCCACGTCAAAGTTCGACGACTGCTCATGTTTTCAGACTAGGTCTGACTCTTCAGCCTACTCCAGTGTTTTGGTGTTGAAACTGGTGGGGTAACTTTTCATACCGTTTGAAACTACTACATCCCCTCTTGCATTCCCCACGTCAAAGTTCGACGACTGATGAGCCAAAGTTTTGTAGCGTTTGAAAGTACTGCATCCCCTCTTGCATTCCCCACTTGCAGAGCCATAAACGGGTTTTTGTAGAGAGAGCTCTATCACATCAAAGTTCGACGACTGCTCATGTTTTCAGACCAGGTCTGACTCTTCGGCCTACTCCAGTGTTTTAGTGCTGAAACTGATGAGACAAAGTTTTGTAGCATATGAAAGTATTGCATCCCCTCTTGCATTCCCCACTTGCAGAGCCACAAACAGATTTCTGTAGAGAGAGCTCTACCACATTAAAATTCAATGTCTGCTTCTATTTTTTCAGGTCAATATCCGATGCAAGAACCAAGGTTGTCATTAGCTGATGACTGAAAGCATTGTTGATGTTGTTCATGATTGAAAAGGAGAGGTGTAGCTTCAATTGGAAGTGGAAAAACAGTGTTTCTACAGAAGACTGTGCAGACATTCCCTTTCCATTTGAAGCTTAACACTTGTTCAAGCAGATCTGAGTCTAGCTACTTCACCTTTGATGCTCTCAACTTCCTTTTGACAATGAGCCTCTCTCTGACCCCTTTCTTTATTATCCATCTTTTCATTCCAATGTAGTAAACCTTGGATGGGGGAACCTATTTTCAACTTGGTGCATGCATGACAAATGTATGACATGTAATCTATATGATGAACTTGCCCTTCGAGGGGTGACATATGGTCATAACTCTTGCATGATGAAACAAGAATTTCTATTCTTGCTCAAACTCTACAATAGAAATTTCTTAAGTGATGACCATTATATCCCCCGTAAGTCCTGAATTCAAGATGCTTCAAGAAGAGCTTGCTCGGATGCAAAATAACTATTTACAGAGCATGCATCCTAAAGGCAGGTTCTAATCTTTTTACGTGAGACAAAGGATAGGTTTACTACTTGGTCTCTAAAAAGGGTCTCTCGTTGTCCTAGTGATCACCCTCGTAAAGGCAATATGGGGGCTTAGTAGGTAATGGTCGGCACGTGTACCAATCATTAACAGTCTAAGCACTCAACAAAGAGTTGGGGTTTACACAAACTTAAACCTTGACTCAAATCATAAGGTAAGCTGTTAGTCCCCCACCTAACCTGAAGCTTGTGTGTGCTTTCAAAAATTAAAACATGTGATGCATGAGACAATTCTATACAATGCATGAATAAAAAGAAAAAGACAAAACGCAAAAAATTTAAACACATAAAAAACACAAAGCTTAGTCCAATAAAGTTGAAAACAATACCTTTCCCCAGTGGAGTCGCCATTCTGTCGTACGTCAAAAAATCCGCGCAGCATCGGCTAGCAATTTTGCTTTGATTGATTCGTTGGAGTTGCCACCTAGTATTTAATTGAAGGCTACTAGGAAACCCGGGTGCTGGTCTTGTTAGAGATTCACGGGTAAGGGACTGGTTGTGGTTAGAGAAGGTATTAGCACCCCTAACGCACCCTACCTGAAGTAAGCTGCTTTGTGGCTTTGATGTGCTGAGGAAGTTTTAAAAAATTATATTCTTTCATCGAATTTTAGAAATACGACTTACATGTAAGTTCATAATTCTTTATCCGTGATCAAATCAAAATATTAAATTCTTCTTTATTCTTACAATTTTATCATACAAAAAAAAAAACATTCATAAACAAAATACAAATCACACATTTCCTTTTCACTATACTTTTCTTTTGTTTCTTTTCCTTTTCTTTTTCTTTCTTCTTCTTTTTTTTTTGTTACATCAACAATACAAATTATAAAAGGTCAACTAAACAAAAAAATACATTAAACAATTTTTACATTACAAAAGTTAGCCCCAAAACAATCTAAAATTACAGGGATAGCCTTCTGCACCAACAGAACAGTGTCAGGCAGACTTATGGAACTGCCTGAACAGTAGCGGCGCGTCTCCCCACGCGCCGTTGCCACTGGCGGCGCGTGGGTTCACGCGCCGCTGCTGACAATGACCGGAAATGGGCAGATCTGCCTTGCTTTCTTCTTCCCTTCCCTTCTCTGTTGGCTGTGAGAATCACCGTTACCTGCAAAGGGAAAAACACACATGTAAAGCTTCCGATTCTTTCCCCCCCTTTTTTTTAATCTACTCTCTGTCGTCTTCTCCTTTTTGTTTTCTGTTCTTCCCTTCTGCAGGTGGCGGACGGCTCTGAGGTCAGGGCGTCTCTGTGAGCGGCGGCTGGAGGAAGGTGGGCGCCACCGTATGGGGGCTGTCGCTGGAGACTGCTGGGTCTGCGGGCACTGCTGAAGGGAGAAGGCAAGCAGGAGGCCAGTTGCAGAAGACGAAGAAGAGTGGTGCCCCGGCGTTGCCGTGTGGGGGCTGGTGGCTCACTGGTGAGGACAGCGCTGCTGTTGCTGGCGACGACAAACGGCTTAGAGAAATGTAGTGGCCGGTTGCTGTGGGGAGGCGCAGAAGCCGCTCTCTGTTTGTGTTGCCAGAGAGGGAAAGTCTTGTGCTGGAAGGGAACAGCTGGGACGGTGATGAGAGGAAATGGGGGGAAAAGTTGAGCCGGCTGGAGAGGGAAAGACGAGGTGGCTGAGAAGGGGAGGCTTGTGTGCAGTCCAAAGAGCCAAGCTCTAGGCTGGCGAGAAGAGGAGAAAAATCTGATCAATAGGGGGGTGGCGGCTCCGGTTGAGGGAGAAGACAGTGAGATTGAGAGGGGGGCTTCGGCGGCTGCCTAGGGTGAGGGAGAAGAAAAAATGTTAAGCTTTTAGGGTTTTTTTGTTTTTGTGTTCCTTGCCCCTTTTAATTGCAAAATTGCCCCCTTTAAAAATTCAGTGTAGCATGGTATTTATAGGAAAAGTTTTGCTAGGTTTTCAAACTAGCCCCTCAACTTTTCCTTTCCTTCTCTTTTCCTCTTTTTTTTGTAAATTTTGATTTTTCTTATTTTTTTGTATTTTTGAAAGCGAGCAATATCAACGTCAACTCAACAAGGAAAATTAGTGATCATAAAATTTACGCGTTAAAAGTTGAACGTGTTCCAAATACCTTTGAAAATTTAAATTCTTTTAAGATGACGTTGAAAATGCTAAAAACGATGCAAATATATCAAAAATGCATTTTTTTGGGTTTTCATTGTTTTTTTGCTATTTTTTGGTTTTTTTCTGAAAATTTATCAAAACATGGGTCAAAAATTGGGTAGCAACAATGGTTAATAGGAACCTATGGTCTACGAGAGTCTGGGTAAGAGACTGGTTGTGCAAGGGGAAGACACATCACCCCAAGTGCACCCTATCTAAGATAAGCTGCATTATTGTTTGATTGTTTATGTAGGTCGGGTTTCTATTCGTTGGTCTTTTTTTAAGGTCTAAGGTAGATTTCCCTTCATGAGAGAGTCTCTACATCATCAAGTATAATCCTAACCATTCCAAAGTCCAAATTTTAGCATCACATTTTTTACACCATGTATTTTTAATACTTGCGGGTGTACTCTATTATGTAGTTTTACACCTCACAGGTATTACAGTCTACATCTAGACCCTAAAAAAAGATTGGTAAAGAGTTTTTGATATTTTTGTCAAATCCTAATAGATAATCATAAACTGATTATGATATCCATTTTGTATTTTAAAACATGAGGAAGATGCAATTTTTTGTTTTTTTATATGAAAATATGCTTGAAAACATTTTAGGATTTAGTCGTATGTATAAAAACAAAATATTTTTGTTTTCTTTTTAAAAAGAGAAATTGATTTAAAAGTTTTTTGAGATTTTTTTTCATTTTTTAAATTTGTTTTAGAAATATTTCAGAAAAAACTGGGTATTTTAATTTTAGATTTTTATCTTACAATGTAAAAATACAACCCAGTATTAAGCAAAATTGGTAGAAATACATGCTAGAAAATCACAAAATTTTGAAAGGATTTTGTGATTTGTTTTGGATTTTTTTTTAAATATATATAATATTATAGTATTATAAAATATGGGTCGGGCCGACTTAGCTAACTAGGTTTGACCAATCTCAACCCAACATATCGTTTGTTCTTTTTTCCTTTTTTGGGGCTAATACTAGGCAACCATTTGGGCAGGGCCATAACCGGCCCAGACCAAAACCTTTAATTGGCAACAACCAACAGTTGCAGGACGTGAATTATTTCATGTCTTGCATGCAAGGATGAAGGGGGAGGGGAAGGCTGATGCAAGGCAGGGATGGAGGACCACCTGAGGTGGTGAGGGTCTGTGGTTGTGTTGATGGAGAGGACGGTGGCTTCGTTGGTGGTGTTAGGTACCTGTGATGGAGGGAGAAAAAAGAAGAAAGAGGTTTTCAGGAGAGAGAGAGAGTGTGGGAGAATGGTGATGTTATTGTTCACTATGGTGGGATAGGTTGGAGAAGAAGGTCAGGTTGCTCCTGTTCATGGTAATGCTGAGGTGGTGTGCCTGAGATCATGGTGGAGAGAGAGACACGATATAAAAGAGAAAAATACTAGGGGGGATGACTGATTTTTTACTGACTTTGGTCCTTTTTTTTTCATCCTCAGGTAATGAAATCCACCTCTATTTATAGGAGATGAAAGAGGATAATATTGTCTTCACTGGTGAAAAATTTCAGCCATAGATTTGGCTAGAAAAGATCCCAATTATTGGTTAAAACTATACACCATGAACTATCAAATTTGACAGTTCAAGGTTGTTTGAGTTGACCATTTTATGCCGGAGTCGTGGCTGCTATGTTGTCAATCATCCTAAATGAACCATATTGGGTTGTAGAGAAACGTCAAGTGATCAGTTTAGTTCAGGTTTTGTTAAATTTGGTGGAGGTTAGAGGCATCATTAAATGCACTTGCAAAATAGCCTCCCTAAGTTGTCATTTTAGAGAAAATTGAAGAAGAAGAAGATGGATAGTAACCAAAATGGTGTCATTTTGGTCCTTCAATTTCTGATTTATCTTATCTATGATTAGTATTTAAAAGTGCATTTTTATCAAGATTTTATATCATCATTTTGTACTTAAAGTATCAATAACTCCTTAACTAGAGCATATTTTATAATAACATGTCTAATAATATAAGATACCTTTAATTTATGGTAAATGTTCATCTTAAATGCAGGCCTATCAAATAAATCAAAGGATTGATTGATGAATTTAACTACTGAAATTAAGAAGACAAAGAGAGGGCTAAGCTTAAAAAAGAGATGCTGGTTCAGTTCAAACTGGAACGCTATTCGGTTATTGGATCATAACTGGAGTTGTAGAACTTGGATTTAGATCTGGTTTATATGTATGAAAAGCTAAGACATAGGCCTAAAACTTTCATGAGAGTCCAATATTTAAAAGTGCCATTTTTGAGTTCAAATGGTAGCAACAACGAAGAAGTCGGAATCTGTCCTGTAGCCCAGACACTATTCAGTGTTCAGCCCATATCTCGAGTTCTAAAAGTCCAAATGCACCGATTCTTATTTTTTTTGGAAATCTAAGATAATTTCCCAAAACTTTCATTAGGACTATGTATTCAAATTCTGATGTTAGCAATGAAGTTTTCTGCAGACAAGAAGATAAGGAGTGTTACCAACTCAAGAGGTGGCCACCCACTCAACAATTAGTCATCAAATCAATAGTTCTGAATTTTGGCCTATAAAAGAAGGCATTTGCCATGCATTTAGGCATCTTAGTTTTCTGACCAAGATCTTGCTCTTGCTCTCTTTCTTTGTATTTTGTAATGTTCAAGTTTTATTCCATGTTATATTTTTCTTAATCTCCTGTTTATTCTTTTCATTTCCTTTACTATACTTATAGAATTATGTTTTTATTTTGTTTATCTATGTTTATTTTCATCATTATGTTTAGTTAAGTTTATTATGTCAAGGTGAAAAGGTTACACTAATGGTGTAAGAATAAGTATAGTATAAACTCAACATGAACTTTAATGTTTGATACTAACATGTTTTGTATTTGTTATCTTGTTCACTTTTAATACTTTGCTTGTTAAATGGTTAATCTAGATTTATGTTGTATAACCCTTGGTACAGCAACTACTTGACACTTTCATAGCCCAACTATATGGTATAACCGACACTTATGCTATGAAAGGAACTTGATTTGTTATTAACATAAGTTATAATCATGAATACCTGATAACATTTACAAGTATTAACATTATTCAAATAAGATAACTAATGTAATCATGTTAACAATTTATAATTTGATTGGAACCTCATTTGTGTGTGGTTTCCAGTTGAGTGATGAAAATAGTTTATACTATACTTGTTTGAAATACCATTAGTGGATCCTCTAACCTTGATAATTATTTTATATTTGTTTAAATCTTTACATCAATATCACATCTCAAAGCTCTCTTCAACTCCTTTTCTGTTATTGTCTATTTCTTTATTTGTAGTTTATGTAGTTAACCTCCAAGTGGTTCAACCCTGGTCTTGTTGGGTTATTTATTACTTCGACACTCCTACACTTGGGAGAAGACATCAATCTTTTGATCATGTCAATCTACACCCCTTATTGGCTTCAAACTTTAATGTTTATGCAATTTGGTCCCTATAATAACTTCAATTTTAGCCCAGATTTCGATGTCCTTTTCATTTTGGTCCTTGATCTCGAATTTATGCAATTGGTCCCTCAATTGACCATTGAACTTTCAATTTCATCCTTTATTTCAACTGATTAGGTCCCTATAATTCGGCGCCTTTCAAAGATTGGTCCTTAGCTGCGAAAGTTTTTAATTTGACCCCTAATTGACTCCAAAACTTTAGTTTTCTTGGGATTTTCCCCATGATTTCAATAAATTAACTTTGTAAAAATTAAATTTGATCTCTTAAAATTCCAATCTTATCAATTAACCTCAAATTAGGCTTTTAAACTTAATTTTTCACCAATTAAGCCCCTACTAAAATTAATTTGACCCATTTAAAGTATAATTAAGTCCTTGCACCTAATTAAATCCTTTCATTGAACCTAAATTAATTCTTAAACATAATCAAACTTTAATTTGGTCCATGATTAAATCAAATTGGCCTATTAAAAATTTAATTATGTTCTTGGATTTAATGTTTTTGAAGATTCGTCCAATAATCATTAATTTTGACCTTGAATCTACATTATTTCTCTATTTTTGGGTATAATGGTGTACAATGAGGCCTCGATTTTTCTCCAAAATTGCAACTTGATTTTTATGTATTTTTTGGAATCCTCCCCGGTTTGCTTTCTCCCCATCGTTAGCCTTTATTTTATTTTTTTTATTTTTATTTTGAAAAGAAATGAATTTAGGGAATAACCCAAAAATAAGTTATGACAAATAGGTTAACTGAAAATGACAAGTGTTTTACACCTGAAGAACTAGAAAGACAACGAAAGGCTAAAGACAGAGAGGTTATAAATGGTGTCAAAGGTATGAAAGTGAAAAAACGGATAAGTGAGGAGGAGGCTGGCGAATTTCTAAAGCTGATAAAGCACAATGAGTATATTGTGGTAGAACAACTGAAGAAAACCCATGCCAAGATATCCCTGATGTCTCTTATCCTAAGTTTTGAGCCCCACCATAATGCCTTGCAAAAGGTTTTGAATGGGAAGGAGAAGATGTAGAAGAATTCACTATGTTAGTAAAACAATTAGAGCAAGTTCAAGAATTGACAAAAGAAGAGTTAGAAACAATTAATATCAGTAAGGGGAGGATAAAAGAGAGTTAAAAATAGGGATTCTGATCACTACCAGTGAAAGAAAAGATTTGATCTCAACTATGCGAGTATATCGATATGTTTGCTTGGCCCTACACAGATATGCCTGGTCTGGATACTGACATCGTAGTACATAAAGTGCCATTGAAAGAAGAAAGTATACCTATGAAGTAGAAACTACAGAGAACATGCCCAAATATGGTGCTCAAGATGAAAGCTGAGATAAAAAGACAATGAGACATTGATTTTTTAAGAAGTGGTTCGATACCTACAATAGGTATCTAATATAGTAATAGTTCTAAAAAAAAGGCGGTAAAATTAGGGTATGTGTAGACTATAGGGATTTAAACAAAACAAACCTAAAATATGACTTCCCGTTGCCTCACATTAATATCCTAGTTGATAATGTAGTGTGAAACTCAACGTATTCCTTCATGGATTGTTTCTCTGGGTACAGTCAGATCAAAATGACCAACAAAGATAAAGAGAAAACAACTTTCATTACACCCTGAGGAACCTTTTGCTATAAGGTGATGCCATTCGGGTTAAAGAATGCTAGGGCCACTTATCAAAGGGCAATGGTGACCTTGTTCCATGATATGATGCATAAATAAATTGAATGGATGACATAATTGCTAAATCCAAAAGGAAAGAAGACCATTATCAAACTCTAAAAAAATAGTCTGAAAGGTTAAGGAAGTACCAGTTGAAGCTAAACCCTATAAAGTGCTTATTTGGGGTAAAATTCAGATAGTTGCTCGAATTTATGGTAAGTACACAAGGTATTGAAATCGACCCTCATAAAGTGAAGCCAATTCAAGACATGCCGACTCCTAAGACCGAAAGAGAAGTAAGCGGATTCTTAGGTCGCTTGAATTATATTGCTCGGTTTATCTCCCAAATGACAACAACTTGTGAACCAATCTTTTGACTGATTTGAAAAAAGAATCTTAGGGTATGGAATGAAAAATGCCAAGAGACTTTTGATAATATCAAACAATATCTGCAAAATCTGCTGTTATTGGTTCCACCGATACCTGGTAGACCACTGATCCTATACCTTACAATAAATGAAAAAGGGATGAGATGCGTACTCGGGCAACATGATGAGTCTGATATGAAAGAGAGAGCAATATACTACTTGAGTAAGAAGTTCACAGACTGCGAGTCTAGGTATATGATGATGGAAAAGCTTTGTTGCACACTTATATGGGCCACAAAACAACTTTGACAGTACATGTTGTATTACACCATATGGCTGATTTCAAAACTAGATCCTTTCGGATATATCTTTGAAAAACCTCACTTATCAAGCAGAAGAACAAGATGGTAAATGATGTCGGTAAAATATGATATAGTATATATGACAAGGAAAGCCATGAAAGAAAGCGTTATCGTTGATCATTTGGTAGAGAATACAATTAAGGATTATGAGCCCTTGAACTTTGATTTCTCAGATGAAGATGTGCTGGTAGTAGAAGAAGAAAGAGAGTTAAACTGGTGGACAATGTACTTTGACAGAATAGTAAATGTGTATGACAATGGGGCGGGAATAATGATAATTTCTCCTAAAAAAAGCAATACCTAGTCTCGATCAAATTATAGTTTGAATGCACCAATAATACTGTTGAGTATAAAGTTTGCATCCTCGGGTTAGAAGCTGTATTGTAATTGAAAATGAAGAAACTTGACGTCTATAAAGACTCAATGCTGATAATTTGTTAAGTAAAAGGGGAATGATAGACAAAAGATGAGAATGTGAGACTGTATTATGAATATCTGTCTAAACTAATAAAAGAATTTAATGAGATAAAATTCACTCATATGGGGAGAGATAAAAATCGGTTTGCTAATGCCTTAGCTACTTTAGCTTCTATGACCAAAATTGATTGTGGAAACAAAATACAACCCATAAGTATTGAAGTCAGAAATTGTTTGGCTTTTTGTTGCTCAGTCAAAGAAGAAATGGATGAGAATTCGTGGTATCATGATATGAAACAGTTTATCCAACACCAGAAGTATCCCTGGAAGGCATCTAATATAGATATGAAAACCCTGTGAAGGATGACCCTAGACTAATATTGTTTGATTGAACATTGTTGAGATGTCTGGATGAGACGGAACCAAGAAAGACGCTCCAAGAAGTTTATGAAGGGATTTGTGCAAACCATGCTAATAGGCATATGACGACCATACATGCAAAGATGGAGGTACTTTTGGTTGACCTTTGAGAGGGATTGCATAGAATATTTCAGGAGATGCCATAAATGTCAGATGTATAGCAATAAGATAAATGCACCCCCAACTCCCCATTCAATTTGATGTCTCTATGGCCATTTTTGATATGAGGAATCAAAGTAATTAGGTTTATCAATCCAAAAGCCAGTAACAAGCATTGGTTTATCCTAGTGGCCATTGACTACTTCACAAAATAGGTAGACGTCAATTCATATGCTCATATAACCTAGAATACGGTAAGGAGATTCATTGAATTGAGATTTGATCTGTCGATATGGAGTGCTTAAAAAAATAGTGACTAATAATGGTTAGAACTTTAATTAAAGAATTATAGTAAGCTTTGCGCAAAATGGAAGATCAAACACTCAAATCCATCCCCATACAGACCAAAGATGAACGGTTCTATAGAAGCTACCAACAAAAACATCAAGAAGATCATTTAGAAAATGGTGGTCACTTACAAGGATTGACATGAGATGTTGTCATTTGCCCTTCATTCATATCAAATTGTGGTCAAAACATCAACAGGAGCAACCTTGTATTCTTTAGTATTTGGGATGAAGGCGGTGACGGCTTTGGAAGTGGAAATCCCATCATTAAGAGTATTAATATATTCTAAGCTAGAAGAGGCTGAATGAGAAAAAGTGAGATACGAACAGCTAAACCTGGTCAGTAAGAAGAGGATAGTTGTGATCTACAGAAGAGAATGGCTAAAGTATATAACAAGAAGGTCAAACCTCGTGCATTCCAAAGAAGGAGACCTGGTGCTTAAAAATATCTTAGCTTTGCCCAACAAAGATCAGAGTAACCCAACTATGAAGGCCCCTATGTAGTAAAAAAAACATTCGGTGGGGGAGCCCTGTTATTAACAAGGATGGATGGAGACGATTAGCTTTGGCTTGTGAATTCTATCTCTGTAAAGAAATACTATGCATAATGTACTCATTTTACTTTAATTTCACTTTGGATTAATAAAATTTGGTCTTTCATTCTTAATACATCTTGTGTATTTAGCAAAATGATCTCAAATTTCCTCTTAAGCGAAGGTCTTTAAGATTTTACTATTGTCTAACAATTCTTAGAAAATTAATGATATGTTAAAAAATAACTCCTTAAGAGATGAATAAATACTCAAAAAACCAAACAAATGACCTAACCATCAAATTTTTGTTATGTGAAAGCTACACAGAACAAAGACAATAAAATTTTTATAAATCATAAAACTCGCAAAACAACTCTGTAAAAAAAAATTCCGCTACGACGGTAAAATCAAAATTTATCAGTCCTAACCGATCTTACTTGAAATGAGAAAAGATTATCTTTGATATCTATAAAATAAATATATCTATTACAATCCCTATTTGAGCCTGGTAGAATCTTTTTTCAAAAAGAAATCCTGGCATGGATCATACCCCACATTGGGGTAAATAAGGGATTTTTTGTTGAAAGATGAAGACAACATTAGAATCAGTGGTAAAGAGAATGCTAAAAATGAAAGCCCAACAACTTAGAAAAGGCTAAAAGTGAAAAAGCCTTAGACTAGGAGGCATCCAGAAAAACTTAAAGGAAGCATTTAAGGAAGCCAAAAGTAAAAATTGCTCGCACTTAAAGGTAAATCAATTTTGATGATGGAATGCCATAAAAAGGTTAAAGGTAGGAAAATGCCTATCAAGTCTAGGAGGGGTAAAACATGTTTTTAATTGAGGAAGGACACAACCAAGGCTAAGAGTCAATGCTCCAGGGCAAGTTAAAAAAAATCAAAAGAAAAAGAAAATATTATACATGACTTTTGGTATCAATGATAAAGCCTTTGGCGTCTTCAAATGATTGGTTATCCATTAAAGAAAAAGTTGAATTTGCATTATATCCTCTATTAAAAGGATATTGATCTTCTAGGTGAACACAAAATGAATGACATGATTATATGTCATTATTTTACAAAGATAGAGAAATAGAAATAAGAAAATAACGAGGCTAATGATTGATAGAAAACTTTGACCTTTTTTTTGAATTGAAATTTGAGATGGACAATGAATTTTAATATCTTCCTTAAGTTTGAGATTAACAATGAAAAGAGTGGCATAATTATATGTGATCTTGGTAATATTGAAAGTTCTTGATTGATGAAAAATAAGATTCGACCCATATAGTGTGAACACCCAAAACCAGGCATATGTTTTAAGAATTTACCCCGAAAGGGTATTTTGTTTTGATTTTTGAAAAATACGAAAGGATTTAATCCTAGTTTGAAGTTGCAGAAAGGGTAGGTTGCTCGCAAAATAGATCAAGTTTTTTTAGATAAGCAAGTCGCTTGTTAAATAGACTAAGTTTTTTTAGATGGGCAGGTCACTTGCAAAATAGACCAAGTTTTTATGGGTAGGTCGCCTGTTAGAATAGACCAATTTTTGAAAGGGGAGGTCGCTCATGAAAAAAAGCCAACTTTTGAATGGGTAGGTCGCCCATGAAAATAGACCATTTTTTTTTAAAGCACAGGTTGTCCACACAAATAGACCAGTTTTTTTTAAGGGTAGGTCACCCGTGAAAATAGACTAGCTTTTAAATTTTAAAATGGGCAGGTCGCCTGTGAAAGGAAACCACTTAGAGGAAAGCATGGACACTTACTGAAGTTCTTTTTGGAATTGTAAGTGGGCAGGTTGCCCATAAAATGAACCAATTTTTAAAATGGAAAGTCGCCCATAAAAATAGACCATGTATTTTAGATGGACAGATCGCTAGCAAAATAGACTAGTTTTTCAAATAGGCATGTCGCCCATGAAAATAGACCATGTTTTTTTAGATAGACAGGTCACCCGTAAAATAGACTGGTTTTTTAAATGAGCAGGTCTCCTATGAAAATAAACCATGTTTTTTAAATGGGCAAGTCGCTCACAAAATAAATCAATTTTGAAAAAGGAAAGGTCACCCCTGATCATGAGAGCTTTCTTTGGGTGGTTTGATCACCCAATAAATTAGGTAGACACTTTTCTTTACAAGCTCACCATGCAAAACTTTGATTTTTACTCTGTAAGTATTGTAAAGAGGGGGTATTTGTTGCTATCCATTTTAACCAAAAATAGAAAAACAAAAATATATACAAGGGAATACACATGAAGTAAGCCATTAAGGATTGCCTAATTTTGTTGGTGAAAGACTGGAATGCCAAGTGAGAGCTGGTAGACCAAAATGTCTAAAATAACAACCTAACATTTTGATTGACAAAGGAGCCAATTAGTGAAAATGCTTTATTTAGGTGTTTAAAGACTCAATTGAAAGTTTAGAAGTTTTAAATAAGAAGGTATATACTTTCAAACTTTGAAAGTGGAGTTCATGAGGCATGCTAGATCGATCTCTTGTGTTTAATGCAAAGTTTTGAATGTTTTGAATGTCATTGATTACCTTTACACATTATATTACATTTTTTGATTCAATGAATGCCAAAAGTGGCAGCAAAGAGGAGTGTTATTTTCTGTTAATTGAAAGATAGTTCTAGGTTTTGGGTTACTGCTTTGGTTTTTAGGAATGACAAAAGTTGGATTTTGAAGTTCATTTTGTCCAAGCATGCCTTCTATTTTTGTGTTATTAGTTTTTGGGATTGAAAATCAATGCATTTTCTATGTTTTATTGTTGTTTTGTGGTCTATCAGAATAAAGAAGGCATGTTTTAGAGGATCAAAATGGTTGTTCTGGGCTTGTTTTGTCATTCTGGGCATTCCGGGTTGGTTTTTCTGGTTTTCAGCAGATTCATCTATTAAATCTAGGAGTTTCATGCATCAATAACCAGTTTCAGCAGGTTTTAATCTTAGGGTTTGGGTTCAATACCGAAACCCATTTTTACAAAATCGTGTTGATTTGTTAACCATCAAAGCAAATGAACCCCTAATTTTTGTTCCATGTATGATTGTGAACAAAACTATACCCTTTTTTGTACGAGACTTGGTCTACATTCAGGTTTGCGTTTACAAAATGATGATGAATGTTCTTCATTTTTTATTTGTCTTTTATGCCTTTGATCTGTTTTGGCTGAAAGATTTTTAAGTTTTTATGAAGTTTGATCTGTTTTAGTTTTGGTTTGTTTCTGAGTCAACTCGGTTGATTCAACCCCGCCGAGTCAACCCAGTCAGGTCCACCGAGTAAAAAAAAAAAGAAATTGAGATTTGTCTTAGGCTTTGTTTGGATGGTTTTTAATTGAATTTTTGGTTTAAGGATGTGTTTGGCAAGATCTCTTTGAGTTTTTGGATAGTTTTATTTCAAGAAGTCTATATATGTGTATATGTGTGAGTGGATGTGTTGTATACGGTCAAGTCTCTAAAAAAAAATCATATCTTCTTAAAAAAAAATCATATGCATGGTATGTTTTATTTTTTTTAGCATGCATCTTGAATTTAATAATTATTTTATTAAATTCATGAGAATTGGACCAATATTCTAATAATCATCATTTTTTAATTCATAACGATTAATGGTTGAATATTCTGGTATAAATGTTACCTTCAAGCGAGGCTGAAATTTAAATATCAAGAATTGACTAAAAAAATCTCAGAGTTATTTTATATATTTATCAATTGTAATTGAGAGTGTTTTTCATTGTCATATACAAATTATAAAAACCTTTTTTCATAAGAATTTATTTGGGTATACAAGCCCATAATATTTTCTTATCACCAGATTTATTCACACATATAAATCCTAATCCTAAGCCACAGATAGACCACAAATCAGAAAACCATCAAAACCTTTAAACCATACAAAACAACTTACCTTAGGTAGGGTGCGCTAGGGGTGTTACTACATTTCCCAGCCACAACTAGTCCCTTACCTTTTGAATCTCTGATAAAATCAGTATACCTGAGTTTCCTAGCGACCTTGAACAAAACAACTAGGTGACGAATCCTTTAAACCCCCCAACATCTTTCACCCACGTGCGACAATCGTCTGGATAACTTCTTTTTTTTAGAACAAATTGACCTAGCTCGCGGCATAGCAGTGGCCACCAGTATAGTATATTACTATGAATTTACTTTGTTGTATGGTTTGGTATGTGGGATAATTTAGTGTTGATTTTTTAATTATTTATAAGCAAATAAAATTATTCAAACTTTCTAAGTTTTTATTTTTCTTATGCAGTAAATCATTTTTCTTTAATTTATACTTTAAATTATAAAATTTCAGAAAAATTATTGGCAAATTAATAGGGGACAAACTTGACTTTTGACTTCCATTATAAATAGTTAAATGAATTAATTAGCCTTATAAGCAAAAAAAAAACACTAACTTGCATCGAGGGGCCTTATAGACATTTCTATTTTCTAAGCACAATTAAATTAATAAATTGCCTTAGAAAGCAATAAAACTGAAGCTTACTTTAAAAGGGATTTTTTTTGTCTTTTCATTATGTTTTTTTTTATATATATATAATCAAGTTGATTTAGGGGTAATTTGATTTTTCACAAATATAAAAATAGTTATAGAAAGCAAAAGTGGTTGACCAAAGTATGAGAGTGTCCTACCTTCTATATTTCATATCCAATGTAGTCTTCATTCTATTTATTTTATTTATTTTATTTTTTTTTAATTGATTTTTTTTAATTTCATCCCTGGTTATGAGGTTTCATTTGATTTTTATATCAAATTTAATCTTCATTATTTTGATATTTTTATATTTTTTCACTAATTAAATTTTGTTTCAATTTCATCCCTCATCATTTGATTTTTTTTTTTCATGTTAGATTCTACCCCCATTCTTTTTTACTAATGTTTATTTTGTTTTGGATCTTTATTTTATTGTATTTTTACAAATAATCACTTGGCATTTTTATTTTATTGTGTCACAAGTTATGAAAGTTAACACAAATTGGGTTTGTCTTTTTTAGGTCCATTTATAAAATTATTTTTTTTTTCAATTTCATTCTTCAATATTTGATTTTTGTAGAATTGGTCTTCATTCCTTTTGTTTTCGCTTTAACTTGGGTTTACTCTTTTTTTATTATTATTTTTTATTTCATGCCTCAACATTTTTTTATCTAGAATTTTGCTTCATTGTTTTTTTTGTTTACCTTCTATAGAGTTAGTCTTAACCTCATGACCACAATTATGAGTTTTGAAGGTTAATTCTCGTTGACTCAGATCTGTTTTTTTGTTTTTTTAGAACTAATTTTTTTAAGTTTCATGCCTAGTTATTTTTTATTGATAATTTTGCTTCGTTGTTTTTTTTTTTTTTTTTGCCTTCTGCATTGTAAGTCCATAGCTCATGATCACAATAAAGAGTTTTTAAAGGTTAACACAAGTTGACTTTGGTGTATACTTATGTCTTTTTTCAAAAACAAATTCAATTTCATCTTTCAACATTTAATTTTTTAAGAATTGATACGTGTGTCTTTTTTTCACTTTTCTTTCTATAAGATTATCCTAATCATGTGCCTATGATCGTGAGGTTAGCGGATTAACATGGGTTGACCCATATATTTTTTTTTATTTTTTTCAGTTTTATCATTCAACATTTTTATTTTAATAGTTGAGCTTCATTGTTTGATTCAATTCACTTTTGTTTGCGATTTTTTTTTACTTTTTATTAGAATGGATAATCATTTGATTAAATAAAAAACTAATAAAAAAATTAAAAGAGATGGTGTTTTTACTTTACACCCCCTCACAAAACACTATCCATTATAACAATGTTTTTTTTTTTTTTTACCTTTGGCTTTGGCTTTTTTTCTTTTTTGAATCTATGTTTTTCTTTTCTTAATTTCATTCTTTAATATTTGATTTATTAGAGATTGTGCCTCATAATTTATCAAGTTTACTTTCTAAGTGGTTATCTCAATCTCTTGATCTATGTCGCGGGTTTGAAGAGTTAACATGATTGACTCGAGTTTTTTTTTAATTAATATTTTTTTTCAATTTCATCCTTCAACATTGGTTTATTATGAATTAGGCTTCATGATTTGTTTTGGTTTGCTTTCTATGAGGCTATTTCGGTCACATAACCCAAATCATGATTTTTATGGGTTAACTTAGATAGACTTGGGTTGTTTTTTTGTGTCCTTCTTTTGGATAGCATTTTTTTTTCAATTTTATCCTCCAACATTGATTTTATTATGAATTAGGCTTCATAATTTGTTTTGGTTTGCTTTCCATGAGGCTATTTCGGTCGCATAAGCCAAATCATAATTTTTATTATGAATTAGATTTTGTAACATATAGAGATATAGATTTTTTTTATATGTATCCATTTGGTTCATATGATTTTTGCTCGAGTCAGATGATGAAAAATTATGATGCCCTATTCCTTCGGGGGATGGATTTTTAAGAATTCATCTATCCCAATAACAAAAAAACCTGACTTGAATGATCCTTTATTAAGAGCTAAATTGGCTAAAGGAATGGGTCATAATTATGATGGAGAACCCGTATGGCCAAATGATCTTTTATATATTTTTCTAGTAGTAATTCTATATATTTTTCTAGTAGTAATTCTAGGTACTATTACATGTAATGTAGGATTAGCGATTCTAGAACCATTAATGATTGGTGAACTTGCAAATCCATTTGCAACTCCTTTGAAAATATTGTAATGTAGGATTAGAGATTCTAGAACCATTAATGATTGGTGAACTTGCAGATCCATTTGCAACTCCTTTGGAAATATTATCTGAATGATATTTCTTTCCCATATTTCAAATAATTCGTATAGTACCCAATAAGTTATTGGGTGTTCTTTTAATAGTTTTTGTACCTACGAGATTATTAACATTACTCTTTTTGGAGAATGTTAATAAATTTCAAGATCCATTTTGTCATCCGATCGCGACAACTATTTTTTTTATTGGTTCTGTAGTGGCCATTTGGTTGGGTATCAGAGCAACATTACCTATTGATAAATCCTTAACTTTAGATCTTTTTCAAATTGATTCAATTTGAAAATAAAATATCATGAAGTGTGTATCTAGGGAATAATCGCTTCAAAGTGAATTCTCCCTAGATAACATTTATTCAATTAAATTATTGATCTATGTTACGAATATATGGATTGTGTTAAAGATTGAAAATTCATTTTCATCTTCTTTAAATTTAGAAAAGATTTAGGAAAAAAAAGATATAAATCTATTAGACTTAAAATTTATTCTTTGGTAAATTAATTATGAAATGCTTTTCTATTTTTAAAATGTCGAATATATGTTTTACATCTTCTATGCGAAAATGTTCAATTTTCATAAGGTCTTCTTGACTATTCTTCAAAAAATCCCACAATGTATGTATGTTGGACCTTTTTAGGCAATTATAAATCTTAGGAGCCAATTCGAGTTGGTCAATAAAAATAGATTTCAATGCTATTTTTTCCCCTTAGTTTAGCCAATCTATCATGGGTTGATTGAGAATTTGATTTCATAATTTGTTTCAATTTAGTTTCTATGAGGTTATCCTACTTTTATGACATAAATCGTGGGTTTGACAAGTTAACATGAATTGACTCATGTTAATTTTTTTTTGTCTACTTTCTATGAGATTATAATAATCTCATGACTAGGGTCATGAGATTGGTGGGATGACTAGGGTATTGTTTTGTCTTTTTAGTTGATTTCTTTTTAATTTTATCCTTCCATATTATGTTGATTAGGAATTAGACTTCATAATTTGTTTTGATTTATTTTATATAGAGTTATCTTGGTCTCATGACTCGAGTCATTGGTTTGACGGGTAAACTCTGGTTTTTTTTAAATCTTTTTTAATTAATCTTTTTTATTTCATCCATCTACATTTAATTGGTTGGGAATTCAGTTTTATAATATATTTAAATTTGCTTTATATAGGATTATCATGATCTTGTGACCTTGGTCAAAGATTTGGTAGGTAAACACGGGTTGATCCATGTTAATTTAATATGTTATTGTCTCAATATTAAAAAAAAAATATCGTCTTAAAGTTTTTTAGTTAAACTATATTTAACCCCCTCATGGTTTAAATTGTTTTCTACCTATTGTTACCCCATAAAAAAAATCAAGAAAAGAAAGGGAAAATCTAACATTACAAGAGGATACACATAAAGAAATCCCAAAAGATTGACAAAATTGACGACCGAATTCTTATTGATAAAAAGATTTGTTTCGTGAAAATATTTGTATTTGGTGTAAAAAAATACAAATTTGGATGAGGAAGGATTCAATAAGGATTTTGTAAGGCTTAATTATTTTTATTAAAGACTTAATTGCAAGGAAAATCAATTGTATTGGAGTCAATTTAGGTTTTAATTGAAAGAAATTGAAGTTTAGGGACTGAAATTGAACTTTGAAAAGTTTATTTGGTCAAATTAGGGGCTTAATTGGGAAAAATAAAGTTTGATAGCCAATTAGAGGTTTGATTGAAGAAATTCAAAACAAAAAACCATATCATGAAAGGCATCGAGACTTCAAAAGCTGAAATTGATCGAATCGGCGGGCAAATTAAAGAAAATTGAAAGTTTGATGGTCAATTAAGGGTCCAAATGAACAAATTGAAAACCAAGGACCAAGATGAAAATGACGTTAAACTCTGGGGTTAATGGTTGAGATTAGCAGAGGTGAAATTGCATGAAATTAAGAGTTTGGAAGACAATTACGGATGCAATTAAAAGAAGTTAGAAGAAAATGGACTAAAATAAAATTTGTTAGATCCCAAATTAAAAGCCCTAATTTCTAGGGATTTAACCTAGATGACACATCGTTTACCCATTATTCATCTCTTTCCTTGGTTGTTTTGGATGATCGGGTTATCACTTTTCAAGAGTTCATTATAACTTTTTAAACCTCTAAATGGCATGAAGTTTTTTTGTTTGCAAATGGAAGAAGAATATCCCCTGTACAACGCTATTTCCATGAAATTGGATGTTTACATCCCAATTATTTCATAAAAGTCTCCAATATTTTGTCACTAATCAGCCATTATTACAATTTTAGATTATGAGCTGATTAAGTTGACATTTTGATAAATGAATGTGAAGCTATAAACCTTCAAATTAAGTAAGGTTGGATCCAAATAAAAGATATACGCCTCCTCTACCAACTTTAGGTGGTTTTCAATGATATTTTCGATGAAGCTTTGAAAGTGGTTAACCATGTCAGCTTAGATTGTGATACCTGTTTTTCAAAAAAAAAAACAAAAACCACACATTTTTTTTATTTGTTTACATTTAAAGCTTCTCAAAGGGTTCTTATCAACGAATTTAAAACCTCCCTCTCAAGATCAAAAGGCTAGAAATAACTCTTTGCCCTCCAAGTCTAGTAAACCACCAAGTATCCCTAAAAATAAAACCACCATTGCAAATCCAGCCTAGTACAATAGCTTTCCATTGTTAGCGTTTGTCCAGAGCTCTCTCATTTTGATCGAAGGGTTGAATTTTAATCAATCTTTGAGGAAATCCACCACAGACCCTAGAAAAAACTCTATCAATACCTGAAATGAAAGGGAAAAAAATAAAGAGAAAAACATGTGTAAATACCATTTGGAAAGACCCTATTGTGAAGGTTCGAGAGCCTAACACAGAAGGTCAAATAAGTTTTAGAAAGAATATAAAGTGAAATGGAAAGAAAGAAGAAAAGAAAAGGGAAGTAGCAACAGTCTATTGTCAACAAGCTTGGAGAAAGTAGAATCCTATGAAAACTCAAGGGTGAAGTCCATGTGGCCTGTCTATTCAAGTTTTTTTCAATGCTTAATGATATTTTTGAATATTTTTAGCATTATTTTATGTGTTTAGCATTTATGTGGATTGATGAATGAAAATGTTGTTTTTTTTTTTCTCTTAAAGTTGCTTTGAGTTAGTTGTTAATGTTTGCTGGATGTTTAGAATGGTGTTTGAATATTGTTCTTACTGAAATGAGTGTTTTTTTTGGAATCTTTCAAATGTGGTAGTAGGTATTTGATGCATATTTCTAAGTTATTAGTTCATGTCTCGAGTTTGGTTTTTGTCCTAAAAAGTTAGTTTTGAATTAAAGTTTGATATTTTGTTGGCTGTCCATGAGGCTATAGTTTTGGAAGTTGAAATCCTAATCATGTTTTTAATGATTTAATGTTATTTGTCATTGTTTCTAATTCAAATATGTTTGTTATAAACAATATGGTTTATATGGACCAAAAAATGAAAGTTTAGATACCTAGAAGGTTAATTTTTGGGTTTGACATTAATCCTTGTTTTTAGAGTCTAGGTTCGTGTTCTTCATATTCATATAAAGAACATTGTCTTGAGTATTAGATATAGGTTTCCTTTTAAGTTTTTTTGGTCTCTTCAAGTTCATACATCATCATTAGTCAATAATCTAAAGTGTTTCAATCTTAGGGTTTAGTTTCGAAACGAAACCCTATTTCGATAAAATCGTGTTGATTTAATGATAATTGAAGCAAATGGACCCTTGATTCTTAATCTATGCTTGATTGCGAACAAAACTTTGTCTTTTATTGCTTGAAATCTGGCTTGGTTTGATGTTCATGTTGCTAGGTTTGAATTTGAATGTTCTTCATTGTTTTTCATGTTCTTCATTTTTCTTGATGTTTGATCTATTTTCATAAAAACAATTTTATGATTTTGTGTTTTTTTTAGTTTTGATTTTATTTTCATTTAAATCTCTTTTGTGATTTAGTTTTGAGCTAAACCTTGGTTTTTGGTTCGGCCAATGGTTGAATTGATATTTTCGGGTCAACTCAATCAGGTCAAAATCACATCATTTGGTAAAGGCCTATTTGGTTCGCTAATATTTTTGTGAAATGGTTTTTGGCCTAAGGGGTTGTTTGGTAAACATACCGTGAGACTTATTTTGACTATGTTTTTTTAATGAAAATGGGTTTTGCCAAACAAACCCTAAATAAATTCCGAAAGATTCCAAAAAATTTTAAGACCAATTTAAAATTATTTGTGAGTCTCTCGCACCTTTTTCCAACACTTTTATTTAATATCGAGAATGTATACTTATATTGTAAGATGTGAGTCTTGTATCAAAATACCTGCTTTCTACCGAACTTTTTTTTTGAAAAAAAACAATTCAAAAAAATCTTCCCATTTTAAAAATATAAAAATATGTTTTATTTGGTGTGGATATGACAAAGTCTATCAAAAAGATAACAAAAAAACATTTTAAAAAAATATGGTGAATTTTATCATTTTTTTATACAAAAATATTTTTGCATATATTTTTTGATTTAATAATTAGTTTATTAAATTGATGAGAACTTGACTAATATTTCAAGAACCCCTTTAAAAATTTTAATTCATGAGAATTAATTATCAACATTCTAGTATAAATGTTGGACCTACTAGTATGATGATATTTAAATACCATAAGTTGGTTAGAAAATTCTCATAATTAATATGAATATTCATCAATTCTAACTGAGAGTATTTTCTCACTATAGTACATGAGTTGTGAAAAACCCTTTCATCTTCCATAATAGTTGAATCATGTCAGGGCACCTACATGAACCCTTCCTATAAGAATTTGACTAGGCGTAGGAGCCCATAATAAATTCAAAATGTCAGATATATTCTTAAGAGTAAATGTTTTTGAGCTATACACGACCATCAGTTAGAAACCCATTAATACGTTTAAACCACATGAAAACCACACAATACAACTTACCTTAGGTAAGGTACGCTTGGAGTGCTAATACCTTCTCTAGCCACAATTAGTCCCTTACCTTAGAATTTCTGATAAGACCAATATAACTGGTTCTTCTAATAACCCTAAATCAAACAATTAGGTAGCGATTTTTTGAGTGTCCACGTGCAACAAAATGACGACTCCACTAGAGACTTTTTTTTATATATATAGTTTTGGACTAGGCTTTATGTGTTTTATGTGGTTTATTTGAATTGATGTGTTTAAATTTTTGCATTTGGCTTAAATTCTTTTACGTTTTAGCATGTTTTATCTTGCTCATACATGTATGTTGGATATGGATGAATGTCTTCATGCATCACTAGTTTATTTTGTGATATATAGATTTGGAATGCACACACATGAAAATTTTAGGTTAGGTAGGGAAGTAGCGACTTACAATTTCAATTAGAGTTTAAGTTCGTGGAACCATCCAACTCTTTGTTGATTACTTGAACTAGTAGTGATTGATATATGAACTATCTCACTACTGTTGACCCCTCATATTACCTATACAAGGGTAATCATTGGGTTAATGATAGATAGTGCCTACCTCAATATTTCACGTAAAAGAACATAAAACTTGCCTGTAGGAAGTATGCTCCACAAATAAACATTATTGCATTAAGACATGCTTAACCCTAAAAAACATCTTGAATTGCAGGACTTGGGGTTGATAACATGACCACCATTAAAGAGATGACCTATGTTGAATATGAGTTGGATTCTGAATTCCTACAGTTGTTAAAAAAGGATTGCCAGAGACTAGATGATAGTAAATTGCCACCCGTAAAAAATGTGAGTTGCTTTGGGAATGACTTGAAGAAGCTTATCACACTTGAAAAGCATCCGCGAGGATGAGTTTTTAAAGAAATATGAGAGGATTGTGGAAATCACGAAGGTATTTGTGCATAATTCAACTATGCATTTTTAGAACCCACCCTAAGTACTAGTGCTTCGCTTTTGAAAATGTAGATATGTGTCTTACTTCGGAAGATTATGGTGTATTGACCGAATTCTCTCAAAATTTATACAAAGTCTACTTCCACCAAAGGCACAACAAAGTGATAACTGAATTGGTTGAATTGATTAAAGTTCCAGATTAGTGCTACCAGTCTAAAATGGAAGATAATCGAAGAGGTATTTGAGAGGAGAAAAAATAACTCTCGATTTGTTTAAAAAAAGGCATAATACTTACTTGAGAAATCTTTAGGTTGATGTTATTTCCAAACCTCACTAGAATAACCAGTTTAGAGACAGTTATAGCTTTTGTTGCATATAAAAACACTAAGATAAATCCTACTATGACGATACTAGTAAAAACTATCTTAACACTCAACCATTATAGGACGGTTGGCAAAGGATTAATGAGATGTTGTGAACAATTATTGTACATATAACTAATTGGCCATATAGAAACCGAGAGGCCGATATTTAACAACTTCTGGTAGTTTAGTCAAAGACCATTAGAGATAGTTAAAGAAGAGAAATGAAAGTACTTGAATGAGGAAAACTGGAAAATAAAATTGCAAGGAATCTCACAAGGAGAAATGAAGTGGAAAGCCCTATGGATGAGAGTAAGAGATTGATTGATGAGTTGTAGGCAAAGAAGATGGGTGCTTCTGATGGGAGTGACCGAATATGTCAATTACGCACCCACTTTAGTTATGAGGCAACTTAGGGGTGTACAACATGTGCCAAGGATGACTGGGTTATCCCAATTCTCCTAGTTATTCAAGGATCAATCTATTTTGGAAGTTGAGAAAAACATCAAGTAAGACTGAAAGCTTCTGGTATTGGTCAAGAAGGAATCAGATGGTTTGAGAGATTTGGTTACTAGTAAAAAGCATCCAAGGTGGAGAAATCTATCACTAGTTACCATCCTCATGACTCTTGGATTTGAAGTCGAGACTTCACAAGTTGTTTAACTAACTAAAAGAAAGAGGATTAATAATGAGGAAGAGTTGAGAGAACAACTAGAAAGACTCCAAATAGAGATGGACACTGATAAAGCTCTTAGGATATCCCTTGAGAAGCAAATCTTCACTGAAGAGAAATTGAGAAAGTTTGCAAAGCAACAACCAAAGGAAAAAGGACAAAAAAATCATGTCCTTAAAAAAGCAACTGGAAGGAGAAAAGGCAACTAGAAGCTAAACTAAGAAAGATTGAGAAGAATTAGGAGCATATTGGGTACGAGTGTGAGTGCAAACCACTACTGAGCTAGAGGCTTTGAAAATCAATTTCAACGATTGTCAAGAAAAGGCTAATATATCTTTAAAAACCCAAGCTGAATTAGAAAATCAAATTAAGTAGTATGAAAGGCTATACAAGAAACATGTGATGCTGGAAAGTGAGCTGGCTGGATCAAAAGTCAAAGGCTGTCGGGGTCTTCAAAATTGATTTGGATAAAATAAGAAATGAGATTAACCTGCTAGAGAAAAAGCTCGACAAAGAAAATGCCAAGACAAAGAATTTGGAAGAAAAAAACGAAATGCTCAAACACCACAACTAGATGATGGACACTAATAATAATCAATTGAATATAAACAACTTGTCCTCTTGGAAAAGATGAGAAAAAAAGGATGAGAATATTGACCAGAAAAAACTATTGTTGAATGATAAAATTAAAAAAAAAAACTTAAAAAATATTAATAAAAAAAACTAATTTGGTCAACCGGATTATGAGAATGAGATAACTCCACGGAAAGAAAATAAAAAAAAAATAAAACATCTAATTTCCAACAGACTCAATGTTGAAAGATAAAATAAAATAAAAATAAAAAAATTTATAAAATCTCATTTCAAATAGATCCAATATTAAAGATTAAAATCGAGAAGAAAAACTAAATTTATGAAACTAAGATAACTTCAAAGAAAAAAAATTAAAAAAAAATTACAAAGCCTAATTCTCAAATTGAAAAAAAAAATCAATTAAAATATAACAAAAAACAATCAAGTCAACCTGAGTTAACCTGCTCTATCTGCAACACGTGTCACAAGATCAAGATAACTCCATAGAAAAAAAAAATATGAAGCATAATTAACAAAAGATTAAAAAAAAAGAGTCAATTCAAGTAACTTGTTAACCCTGAGACTTGGGGTTATGACATTGAGTTCATGTCATAAAAAGAAAGTAAAAAAAAAATACCATACTAAATTCTCAATTAACCAAATATTGAATGATAAAATAAAAAAAATCAATTAAAAAAAACAAAAAAAAAGTTAACCTGAGTCAACTCTAGATAACTTAAAACTACGACCTAGATTATGAAATTAAAATAAATTCATACAAAATAATAAATAAATAAAAATACAATCTCACTTCCAGTAGATCTAATATTAAAGGTTAAAATAAAAAATAAAAACTAAATCTATGAAATGAACTAATAGAAAAGAAATAAAAAAATAATTAAGAAGCACAATTTCCAAAATAACATAATATTAAAGGATAAAATTGAGAAAAAAAACACAATATATTTCAACGAAGAAAAAAATAAAAAAATTAGAAAATAAAATTTTTCAAAACAATCTAACAAATGAAATTGAAAAAAAACTAAAAAAAAAAATTAGGTTGGTAAAAAATAAAATTGAAAAAAAAAAAACAACCCTTTTTCAATGAATAAAGTTTTGTGGCTGTAGCTACAGTAATTTAACCAAACTTTTTAGTATTTTGTTAATGAATAATTAATAATAAAGTAACCAAATTGATCCAGACAGAAATGAGCCAATTGTAAAGAATAAAGGGAAATTTCCAAATCACAAGTCAATACTAAGGTACGCTAATAATGGTTAAGAGAAAGACCAAAATGGTTTGTTTTGAAAAATCAAAAGAAAAAAAAAAAAAACAGGTGAATCTTAATATCCTGACAGCACTTCCTACGTGGTGATGAGCCACCGTCCTCTGCCATGCCCAACGCCAAGCTACTTTTAAAGACAGGAGAGGATTGTCGAAGTTTTACCTTCACTGGTTAACGAAAATAAAGGCAAAAATGATGGTTCCCTTTTAAAGAACCAACACAGCAAGAGACCGAATTAAAGTAATCGACTTTACAAGAGGGACACCCCAAATTACATAATGATCCCCAATGTCAATTCACTTTTATCAATGTCAGGCACTGTATTTCAATATACACTGGAGAAAGTCAAAGGCCAAAGGTAAGCAAGGTAGTAAACATACGTGATTTAGACAACCTCTAAATGATTAACTCCGGACTTCCACAGAAGCAACGGCCAACTCTTCAGCTTTATCAAGATGAACTCGACGCTTCCAACAAACCTGTGAAAGGAAGTAATTAAAAACCAAGTGAAAAAATCGCCAGCTTGCTGTTTCTTGAATCTTAATGGTAAATTGGAAATTTGTTAATAACCTTGGTATGTTAGAATGATGAGGTGCCCACTGAAGAGTATCCTGCAGCTCTCATCTCTTTTAAAGTTCCAGATAACCAGTCCAAGCCCTCATAAAGTCCATCTCCTCTGAGAGCACAAGTCCCTTGTATGTGCCATTTTCTGTTCTTGAGTTCAAAAAGACCTAGTCCTTCGCATACTTCCATTGGGGTCATTGCTCCTTTCTGAACAAGCAAAACAGAATCCAGCATATCAGATGCAATAAAAATCAACAGGTATTTGCAGTTCAATACAGCACTCTCATGACTTCCAAGGCATGCTTATGGAAAATCTATTAACAAGGATACAAATTACTATAGAGTGGGATATAGATATAGCATAGGCTGGGATGTCTCAGCCATCAATGTGAAGCAAAAAGAAATAGACAAACAAATGGACCTCAACATAGAGAAAGCATTTGCTCCTTTCAGTTTTTTCTAGTTTGCCTCTATTTTATTGGAGTGCTTTTGCTCCTCATTTCATCTGTTTGTATATAAAATTGATTGATATTGGGTCTCAAATTAATGAACGTTCTAATTCCAATTTTAAACTCTAGCAATTGAAACAACCATCGCAGTAGCTAAGAGTCACAACTATACCATTTTCTCCATCACTACTGCTACCACCTTTTGCTGACCATTACAACCATCTTTGCTGGAAAATTACATCCACCAAAACAAAAACCATCTTACCAAACCTCCAGCACTCCCACCAACACCATCATGAGACTTGGAACTCTCAGAAAAAACTGAAAAAAGCAATCTGCTTTGCTTTCCACTCAAAATATGTGCTCTTAGCAAGTTAAAACAGGAAAAAACAGGGCCCGGGGTTGGGGGAAGGGCAGGGATTGAAAGACACGCAAACAGGCCCCAAGGCATCTAACCACTGTTTTAGGCAGATGGATAGGCACCTTTCCCTCCATTACCCAGCTCAATGCTGTTATGTATAGTCAAAAGGCCAAGTGAGATATGAGCAGAGACTTCAATATTGAAAGCATTGCAGATTAGATAAACAAGCTCCCTCATAGCAGCTCCATTTCACCTTGCAAATTTCTAAAGTCCAAAGTCTAAGTGCCAAGAACTCTTCAGCGAGCAAGAGGCATGAAGAATCACATAAGAAGCAAGTCTGAGAACATGGTTACCACTCACATTTAGTGCAGTTGATAAACTTAGAAAGCAGTCTGGCAATAAGTTATTTAATCAAATCCCTACTTGATAAAGTTCATAGCTTGAAGTTATGAATTTTACTCAAAATTAGAGAGGCTTCACCAATTGATTCTCATTTTTTAATAGAACAAGAGATTGATCTGAAACATAAGTTTTCAGTCCTGTATATTTCCAAAATAAGTCAAGTTTACCAACGTTCTAGCTGGAACTTGCCGAACATCCAAGTTCAGCATCAAGTTCAGATGAGTCTTTTCTGACCAAAAGAGTCTTACTATTATCCTGATCTTTCACTGTTCTCAAGGTATCATATCAGGATTCGGTACCTCTTTTTGTAATGTTGTAAGAATTAGAAAAAAGCCGCCTTATCTATCATTCACATACGGATTTCATCCAGAAGTAAGAGGAAAGAAATACCACCCAAGAATTTACTAAATATAAAACTCACTTACAGAAAAAAGAAAAGATTGAGATTTAACATTATCACTAGATAAGTACAACAGTACAGAAAAATCCTTGTTCATAGCTCTGAGAAAGTTAATTATGCATAAAAGACCATATTCAGGTATGATACCACTTTTTAATTTATATCCTGTCTTTCATTAATCTCACATTTTTAAGAGAAGCATGCATGCCTAACCAAATAAGGGGTCAAATCCTTAGGTTAGCAACCAATAGGAACAAGCTAGACTTAGAGATCTATTCATGCAGGTATGCTAAAGGTAGGGTTGCCACCAACCTCCTTCTCATTGCCCCACATTGATGAGCTTATGATTGTGCAGTGGACAAGTACTCTTCGAGACAAATGTTGAGGGATAGGATAGTTTTCTTTTTTCTCTATGATGTCATGCTTCAGGTTCATTTAGGGGAGTTTTGTTAGCTGATATTCAGCAGCATTGCTTTTAAGCTTTTATATTTTGGACGATGTCTTATGACTCTTATCATCTATCACAAATTTTCAATTCTTTTTAGGAAGCTAATATAACTTCCTTTAATCTAAAAATAATCAGGTAATGGCTCTTATTTTTTTCTTTTTAGTAATAAGAAAACAAATGTAGGCAAATTTGCCTAGATTATAGCTTATCCAATAAATTACTGATGTGGGTAATACACATAGCTGGAAATGAAATGGCACTTTCCTCTATGAAACTAAATAATTGATCACCTGCACTACAAATAAAGTAGGGACGGTAACAATTCACGTACAACATAGAATATCAAATTGTAATGCATGGTTTCAGTCAATGCAAACATAGAGAATTGCAGGAAAAATAACTTGCACCACAGGCTCCAGAATGCAGACACAGCAAAAAGACAGCACAGAAATGGATAGACTTGGTAATTAATCATTGCAGCAGGTAACATGAGTGTGTGTCTATATGCAGTTGTCTTTCGAATTATAATTACAAACTTGTACTGGACTTTTATATCCTCTATGCTCTCCATCTACATCAGAAGAATAGAATTAATTGTCTCTATGCTATTGTTCAATTTGCAAGATTGCGATGGTCAGACAGTTTGTATCAGTGCAGGACACTGACTTGGACATTTCTATTTGTTTGTTTATTAATATCGTAATACACATGCAGCTCATCAGAATCACTCAAGAAGTCCTCGTTTAATGAGTTTTATATGTGAGGGAAAGCATATCCAAAACCATTAATAGAGCTTACCATGTCCTGTTTGTTGGCAAACACCAAGATGACACTGTTGAGCATAAATGGATCTTTGATGATGGTCTGAAAGAGAAGATGATGGTCAACTTAGAACTCTTTCTAGCATTAGCATGGTAAAATCCACATACCTTTCTGAATATACAACCTGAAATTCTGCCTTTGCTTTTCCGATTCTCTCTCGGTCCAATGAATCAACAACATATATCTGCAAGGGGAAATGTATTAACTACTCCATCAAACCTGAAAACAAGGTACAGATTGCTGTACTATTACAAACCCTTCAGCTTCAAGACAAAGCTGATAACTTGCACAGATTCACTGTAGAAGTATGAGGATCGATGCAAAGAGAGAACTGAGCTTTAAAAAGAAACAAAGAATTGCAAGAAGCATAGCTTGGCAAAATAAGACATGCAGACAATAAACATTACCAGTCCATCAGTGTTATTGAAGTAATGCCTCCAGAGCGGCCTTAATTTCTCTTGTCCACCAACATCCCAAACGGTGAATACCACATTCTTGTACTGAACTTTCTCCACATTGAACCCTATGGGTGATGGGAAGAATCAGTATCTTATAATATCAATAGTAGGTCTATATTAAGAGCAAGCTACATCCACCATATCATAACTGTGGGCACTGATGGTTTAAAAACAAAGATAACAAATTGATAAACCAAAAATAGGATTAATAAACAAAAAATTTCATATGATATCACAGAGAATAAGAAAAAAAGAAGAAGAAAATATTTGAGACAGCCAAATATATGCAGTTTCATCCCTTCAATAGTACAATATAAGCATACATCATCTATATGATATGTGACCAAAAAAGAAGAGAGAACATAAAGTAGCAACACCAAAAGTTTAAAAAGGTGGTACAAATATAGCGAAACACTTGATGGAAAGAAATGAAGTAAGCAATCATAAGGAAAAATACCAACCAATGGTAGGGACAGTAGATAATACTTCTCCAATATGCAACTTGTAAAGTATGGTAGTTTTACCAGCTGCATCAAGTCCCAGCATCACAACCTAAATAAGGAAAAAAGATGAGATCATAAAACATGTGGACTCGGCACTGCACTGCACAATCACATCACATACGATAAACACACAGCCACTAATTCTATTACTTCACTTCAACAAAAACATCTATCTACAGCTTAAATGTTGTTTCAAGGATAAAAGCAAACAGTAACCAGGTCGGGATTCGATTGGATTGGAGAGTTTCAAGAATCAAATCAAAATCTCTTGAAACCATATCATCAATGTCAGTTTCCAATTTAAACAGAATCAGATCATATAAATTTAATACCTGATGCGATTTTTTTACAACAATTAATTGAATAAGTATAAAAATAAAATACGCTAATCACAAGAAAGAACCCTAAATCATTATTAAAAAGAATAATTAGTCTTTTAAGATATGACATGACAGAGGTAACCGGTAAATGACAGAGATAGAGAGAGTACCCGCATCTCGGTGTTGCCAAAGAAGGTGTCGAAAAGCTTGCGAAAGGCTTGACCCATTCCTTCTCTCTTTGGTTTGATTTTTGATCACTCGTCTCTCCTTTTCTTTATCTGTTATTAAGTTTTTCTAAAATATTTCCAGCTTTTCTTTAATGTAATCTAATAGAGTATTTCCGCTGTTCTGTTTCGTTTTTGTTTATACTTCTCTCACGAGAGAATTACATGACATGACGGAGGTAAGTAACAGCGACTGCTTTCCCTTTTATTTTCGTCTCTTTTCTCTCTCTTTCTATTTTTACTTTATTAAAATTTAGCATTTGTTTCGTATTGTTTCCTTTTGTATTTTCAGTTTTTTTTAATCAAATTTTTGAACATTAAAATTAAAAAGAAAAACTAATAGGCCCGAGTCTATTAGGATAGACTAAAACATATTTCAATGTGGATTAAAATAATATAATAATTATTTTGTTTTTTTAATCAATAAATTAGTTATTAAAGATAATATAGTATTTTTTTTTATAGGGTTTATTATTTTTTATTAGATTGATAAGGGAAAAAATCAGTTTATCATTTTTAATAATAAAATGATTATATTATCTTTAAAAAAATAACTAACTTTAGGTTTTTTTTTTATTTTCACTTTTTAAAACATAATCAAATGAATTAATTATTTTTAAAAGTAAGATTTTTTTAACTTGTGCCCAGAGATTTTATCATCTTTTCTTCTTAGGTTTTTTTTTAATTATTATAATTAAGTTGATTAAGAGGTAACTTAGTAATTTAATAAATATAAATATTGTTTAAAGAAAAAGTGGTTAACACATGTAATGCACGCGTCAAAGCATGAGTTATGACCTTGCCATTCGAGCGACATTAGATGAGGTGTTCGATGATCAAACAATGGCTTATGAGATTGCGTTCAAATTATTTTGTCAGCCCTTTTATCCCTAGATGACGCATGTGGCTTACTAACCTCTAGTTTGTAACTGGTGATCCTTTTTTTCTCTCTTTCCTCCTTGATTTCAGTATATGACCTTCCGAATTTTCAAAGCAGTCATTCCATTTGTTTATCCTTCAAATTTGATCATGTTATTTTGATTACTATTTTTTATTTGAAATAATTTGTAAAATTAGATTTTTTTTTCAATTTTGTTGTCCTTCAACTTTTTTATTTGTTAGATTTGGTCTTCATTTTTTTTATTACTATTTGTTTTATTATAGATAATTTTTAAAAATAAAGTTTTTTAATGATTTCATACTCCTTTATTTTTTTTTCTCATAAATTTTGATCCTCATTCTTTTTATTGTTATTTTTTTAATTTGATAATATAAAATTTATAAAAGGAGATACAAATTATATTCCTGATTTCCTAACCAAAGAATTCCTCCAAAATAGGTCTTGATGCCTCCCAAATCTAAATCCAAAGACAAAGGCAAAGACCCATAAACAAAGTCTAAGTCTCCAAAATCTAAAAAATATCAAAACCTTACAAAACTACTTGCATCAGCAATTTCCTCTGCAAAACCAATCAAATCATGGTATGAAGTAGTTATCAAAAAAGAAGAAGAAGAATCCTCTTCACAAATATAAATTTGGGTAGAATCCCTATCCAATTCACCAGAATTACTTCTAGCTTTACAAGCTATTAAAAAGAAGTCCTCCTAGGAAGAGAAATCTTAACATCTAGCTAAATCCTCCAGATCAATTTTCAAAATCAAAGCAGGTTATTCCTCTAAAAAATCCCTACTTCATTTTAATTCAAATTTTCCATTTGAATTATCTCAAATAGTTTCAAAAGAAAAATCCGATTATATTGAAAAACTAAATTATAAAAATGTTTTAACTATAAAAAATGGATTTTTTCATCTTGATCTTTCTATTGCAATCGCAAAAATCTTCCCTTTAAATTGGTATTCCAAACCCTGTGACTTATCTAAATTCCAATCTTATTACACGACAATACTTGAAATAACAGGATTTGTTAAATTCAAACATTTCAAACTACAACAAAATCATTCTCAATATGCCTACTCCACATGCATTATCTAATATCCTTCTTTCTTTTTATTGAAAACAACCTTTTTCACCAAACAATCCAATTTCTGATCAGCTATAATGTCAAACTTAGTGATTCCATTGACCATTCTTATTCATATTTGGATTATCAACAAGCATGGTTTAATGCCTTTTTTCCTTCAAAATAATAAAAGTAGCAACTCTTGGCTATTCTATTTCAATAATTTCATCATGACTTCAAACCTACCAAACTGGTTCCTTCAATGGTAGAAGTACTTTGGTTGTATTTATGAAGTACTAAAACCTCATCCTTTAGTTGAAAATGGTTACATTTACTTCAAACAAAATTTTAAACCTTCAGAAAATGAGAAGAAATTCCCACCAATTCTCATGCTTTGTTCCAAATTCTTTGTCCTTTGGGTTTGTTCTTGGTATTTTGACTATAATACCCAACATGGATATCCTATCCTTATAGAAGATACAAAGAAAAATGGTAGGACTCCTTTGCAGCATGAAGCAAAAGTTCAAAACCTGTTGCAGGAATGGTGTCAGCAACACCAGAAAGCCTAAATTATAGACTCAAATCCTCAATCCAAATTTATAGCCTAAAGATCTCATGTTTCTACTCTTCTTGCCTAAAAAACAATTGAAGAAGGGTATTTTAAAATCATGAAACAACTCTTACAAAGCATAAAAAAGGATGAATCCTCTTCATCTTTATCTTCAGGCTTCAATGTTGGCCTAGTTGGTGACAATGAAGGTGATTGTTACGGAATTCTTCCACCTATACAAAAATCTTTGGCACTTATTGTAAAACAAAAAAGTATTTTCCTAGGCCTAGGAATATCCTGGCCTATTCTCAAAACATGTTGGCCCATCTCCTCCTGTCGGCACAAGTGGTTAAACAAGCCAGATTCTAATTGAACTTTTCAAAAAGTTGACCCTCTACTTGCAAAGGATGACAAACAACTTTCAGAACAGCAAACAACTTTTCCAACTTTTCAAAAAGCAAATCATTTACTTTATGAAATTTTAAAAAAGCCAATCTCAAACTCCTCTATATGAAGAGTGTTGCAACCTCATGAGAGCTCGATGCCGCGGCGACCCTCCCCGAAGCGGGGAATTGATGTCGGGGTCTTTGTTTTATGAATAAGGGAGTCGCTACTTAGTGTTATGGTCACTAAGAACCCTAACTAGTCTTTCAGAGATTCTAAGGCAAGGGACTGGTTGCGTAAAGGGAAGATTTTAACACCCCTAGTACGCCCTACCTAAGGTAAGCTGCTTGGTGTTTGGTTTGCTTTATAATTGTTGTGGTGTTAGTGTTCTCTAATCAGTTTTCCTAAGATGAGTTTGCTATGATGAATGGACTTGGGTTCAAAGTCTAAAAGAAAAAACCCTTCGCCAATGTGGATCATATCTTTAGATATATCTATAGAGTGCCAAGAAGAACTGATGCAAATCTCTTGAAATCTGTATTCGATTTAAACTAAATTTATAACCTATTAATTAAGAGATAGTTAAGATAGAAATCTAAGGAGATTCAATGTGCTTAAAAGTTCATTTTCCCCCTAGTATTTCAAGTGTTCGCGACTCGTAAATCGCAAAGAAGAGAAACAAAAATTTAGAAATCTAAGGAAATTCAGAGCGCTTTAAAAGCCTATTTTTACCATAGTGTTTCATACTTTCACGACTTGTAAACCGTGGAGTTAAAAATTAAAATATCTCCAATTATAATCAAGGCTTCTTTCAAAAATGTGTGAATAAATAAATAATCATGACTTATTATTCCTAGAAAGTATTTTGGATATTAACCACTTGGGTTTCTTTATCCAAATATTAACAGTGAATAATAATAAATTATTTCCAATAATATTTTGGATATTAACCTCTTTGGGATTTCTTTATCCAAATATTAATAGTGAATAAACAAATTAATCTCAATAATATTTTGGATATTAACCCCTTTGAGATTTTTTTTATCGAAATATTAATGGTTAATAAGGATGAATTCCAAAAAAAAAAAGATTTTTATATTTTTGGAATAATGGCCAACACTCTTTGGAATTTACAAACCTGTTGTAAAATCTAAAATGTAGGAAAATAATTTTTTGTGTTCAAGAAATCCATGCTAAAACACATTTTTTTAAAATCTCAAATATTTATTTTTTTAGAAAAAGAAATGTTCAAAATATGTTAGGGTATTGGCCATATGCAACACACAAGAAAATATTATATATATTTGCAACATTTCGTAGAAAAACTGGGTATTTTAATACCAGATTTGTATAAAAATACCAACCACGGACAACAAAAATGATGGCCACGTTGGTTTTGGTCTTTGTTCTTTTTCTCTCCTTTTGTTGATGCTCTCTCTGGAGATGATGAGGATGATGGCGATAAAGGCGTGTTGTGTTGGTTGAGTTCATGCCCTTGCCTCTGTGTTTTCTTGCTTTCGATTGTGTCGTTGTCGGCTCTCTCTCTTGTTACTTTTCCTCCCTTTTTCCCCCCTTTCTAGGTCAGCAGAGGAGGCTTAGATATAGCCTATACGCAGCTCCATTTATAAAATAAAATACACTAATCTAGGATACCATTTGGGGTTACTTACAATCAGCTCAAACAAATTAGGAAAACAAATTAGTAATTACTTTCCACATTAACACATCATCCCAGCCATCTATGTTCGGGATAAAATCTCAGCCATTAGATGATGGTAAGGTTCCTCTTTTCATGTCATTTTGCAGTTGTCACAGAGGAGGCGCAAAATGGTTTCCTTTGCTGGTGTTTTCTCGTAGCTGCGATTCTGGCGTGACAAAAGGAGGGGGCTGTCTTGCACGTGCCAATTAATAGAGAAGAAATTCAAAAGAAAAAAAAACAGCAGGAATGGTTATGTAGAGAAAAAGGAAAGAGTTGCAGATAGGGAGGGGGTTGTTCTCAAAATGACAATGAACAGTATCATGCTAATTAAATCTTATGGGGCTATTTTATGCTGCCAAGTTCCAAACGGCGGTGTTTTTTTTAGTGGGATATATGAAGGTAAAGAAACAAAACCCCTGATTTTGTGAAAAGAAACAAAAATAAAATCTAGCGCGGCAGCCAAGTAACACACATTATTGTGACGTTTTCTGATCCAGTCCCTGTTTTTTTTTAATTCCTCCTACAAAACCGATTCACTTTCCGAAGTTAAAAATTTATCTTTAATTAATCCGATAAATCCTTAAAACATTAAATCGAGTCCCTTGAATCAGACTGCAAACTCGGGTTAGAATCCTTCTCCCGACAAGATTCTCTGCTTTTACACTAGACATTCAAATGAAAATATCTTGAGCTTATGTTATTGAAATCAAGCGATTAAAAAACCAAATTCATCTGCACATACAGGGACTACAACTTTCATGAAGGATTCAAAGTTAGATAAAATCGTTTTGAAAAACAGAGTCTGGCCGCAATCTGATTGGTCAAAAGGATCTCCTGATATGATTCGGAAACTGGCAATGTTGAGCATCTCAATCTAACTGAGATTTTGACATAAGACCACTGGGCCCTATGACCCAATAAAGGTGTAGATCAATTCTTTAACATGTCATGAATGATAGAATATAGCTGGAATGGTTAGATATTGCGCGAAACCAAATCAGAATCAAAGCCTAAGTTGGAACAAAATTGGTATTACAACAGAATTGTGATAGCAGCAGAATCATTTTTAGTACAAATTCTGAGGGATTTATCCAAACTTAAAGATTAGATAAAGAAGGGACAAGTTTAGCATCACGAAGAATCCTAATTAATCTAAGAATCCTGATGATTTCGGCAACGAATGGGAAGGATAAAGAGAGCAGAAAACAACTAAAACAAGGTTCGAAAACCATTTCTTTCTTCTCTGTTTTTGTCAATCTTCTAACAACCATAAGCTAAACTCCTGCATTCAATTCAAGAGAGGTACACATTATCTCCAGCACATGGGGTCAAAAAATGAGTAACAACAAATAAGCTCCTCCCAAGCTTTGAAGGCAGAATTGCATAGACGAGTTCATCTACAGAAGGCAGGAAATACTCTCCTTTTGTATTTCCTTGTAACTATATCAATTGTCATTTAATATCATGTAAAAATATCCAAATTTTTGTATCCAAACCACAAAACTTATATCTCTTGTATTGCTTTCTATACAGATTTAAGTAAGATTCCTTTAAATCCTATTTTTACACACACACACACACTATATATATAATTCTTCTTGTTATTTAATGTTTATATTTTTGCAAAATTAATTATGCTTTGCGTTTGATAAAGGATCCTGTCATTTCTAGACTTGCCTCTTCATTCACATTAGAAATTTATCTATAGTTTTGTATTTTATTTTAAAAATCAAGTATATTGGCTGGAAATTTGTGACCAGATCTTAAGATCATTCTTAAGTGTAATAACATCGCGTACTTGTTGATATTTTCTTTTGGTATCTATTTTCTTTTTTACTATCTCTCTCTCTCTCTCTCTCTCTCTCTATATATATATATATATATATATATATATATTAATTGATATAAATGGAATGTTTCACTTAATTGAGTGGATTGGTTTTCATAATTGACTGAACTTTTAAGGATCGTTTAGGTTAGTGGTTGTGCTTGTGTTTGTTGTTGGGTATAACTCTCAACAGAACAAAAATCCAAGCATCAAAGCATTATTTTCATGCTTATGCTATTGCTTTTTTACTTTTGATGGTAGGCCCCACCACTGAACACAAACACAACAGCTAACTCAAACGCACTCTTAATCTATAATTCAATATTGTTGATTATAACTAAAACATTATATTTGCATCAATTAACATGTGTACTCTTAGAAAAATATGTTAGAAAAAAACAATATATATAGTACAAAAACAATTAAAGTGAAAAAAAAACCTAGCTAATCCTCTAAACACACACACACATACACACATACAAGAAGTGCTTTTAGGAAACTTAGAATTGTTGTTTTTAACATGCTATATAAAATGATAAGAGTGTTAGTATGAGTAGTTGCTAGTTAGAGTCTTCATTAACTCATTTAAAGAATTAAACCCTCGCATAACAAATGAATTAAAGTCTAGATTCAAAATTCCTCTCAACATTTGACCGTTCAATTTCATTCTACCACCACCACCCATAGCAGACACATATGGGTGGATACATAGCTTGACAATAAAAAATTTACTTTCGTAGCAAATATTAGCTTTAGCTCTATCACCAACATTGAGAACTTAGAAACACTATCAAAAAATTGATAAATATAAATGGAAACACCAATAAAAAAATTATGTCAGTGGATTGTGGTGAACTTTACTAGCATAATATTCCTCTCATTGTATCTATCGATAAACATCAACATAAACATCGCATCAATATATATTGGGGGAATTATAGTGAAAAAATAAGAAATTAAAAAAATCCAAAATGTACAGTGACGTTATTTTTTGTCGATAAAATTATAATGGAATTAACTCATTGGTAGATCTATTTATAATATTTAATTTATGACTTGGCGAGCGACCCTCCAAATTCCCCTCCCATATTTCTTCTTTTCCTTCTTCGAACTATGCAACAAACAAATAGCAACCACAACCCCCTAATTTTATCACAAATCAATATCCTTATTCTGATTTAAATTTTATTGAGGATTCTGCTATTCAAGTAAGCAAAACTACTTATTTTTTATTTAAACTCAATTTTATTGTATATTGTTTGTAATATATGTATTTTGTTGAAGTTTTTACTTATTTTATAGCTTTTTCTCATAGAAATTTATTGTATGAATGTATGATGTGTACATGTTAGGGTTTGTTTGATATATTTTTAAAAAATTATATGTGTTTGTAAATTGATGAAATTTATTTTGAATTTATAACTTAAGTGTTTTGCGATAAAATAAATAATATTTTATTTAACAAATCCATTTTTTATTTTGTTAATTTTATTATTGAGTTGAAAGTTTTAGTAAATATATAGAAATTTGAATTTATATAGATAATTGATAATGCATTAAGAGTACTATTAAAATAGACTGAATAAGTTTGAATTAAATCAATATTAGGTAATTTATTTAGTTTATATAATTAATTAATACATCTTGTCATCAATATTCTATATAGGTTTGATATATAAGTAATAGATGATCATTCATGGATGTATCGAAATTCATCTAAAAGGTTTTTTAGGATGAATTATTTTTTATTTTGAATTAAATCAATATTAGCTAATTTATTTAGTTTACATAATTAATTAATACATCTTGTCATCAATATTCTATATAGGTTGGATATATAAGTAATGGATGATCATTCATGGATGTATCGAGATTCATCTGAAAGGTTTTCTAGGATGAATTATTTTATTGAGGTTCAAGGTTTTATTAATTACGCATTATCTAATTCGAGAAATATTAGTAGAGGCGGTATTAGATGTCCATGTACGAGGTGTAAAAATAAAAATATTATCGATCCAGATGTTGTAACGATGCATCTTCTACAAAAAAAAGTTTATGGAGAAATACTTGTGTTGGTTTGCACATGCAGAACCATATGCTCCTTACAAGACCATGGTAGGAAAGACAGTTGGGTATTTTTCTAGTTCTAGAAATATGCATGGAGTTATAGATGATAATCATAATTCTTATAGGAATATGGTTATGGATGTGATGAGAATGAATCAAAGTTATGTTAGTAAATATCCAATCGTAGATAAAGAACCTAATGTAAATGCAACCAGGTTTTTTTTTTTATCTTTTGAAAGATTTTAATGAACCATTATAGGATGGGTGAACTAATCACAATAAATTATTGGTCATTACATAGGTGTTCACCATTAAGTCAGATCATGGGTTGAGTGAGACCGATTATGACAAAATTATGAAATGATTGAGAAGAATCTGACCTAAAGTTATTTTTTTGAATTCGCTAACTTTGTTTAGGATACATATAACACCCAATTGAAGGAGAGACAAGGGGCGATCCTTCAACCCATCTGAAACTTGATCCAAATTTGTGGTTGGATGCAGGATCGTTCGGACTCGAAAGAAATTAGGTGTATGGTCTCTCTAACACTATAGCTGAGGACTTATGGACGACCAATAGTGTTTTCAACCATTGGATGCTCACAATCAGTTCTAAGCAGTCAAACTCTAGAATTTGAGGCAATTTTAAACTAACGAGTTGAAGCTCGGACGATCAATCTTACTGCTCAGACAGAATAACTCAATGCTAAGATGACTAAACTCTATCGATTGTACATGGAGCTTAAATCATAGATGGGTGGTACATGTGCTCCCTTTTATTGGCCCTATGGTCCCAAGGAAGACTCGCCTCATTCTCCTTCAATGTCTTTATTCTAGATTAATTGTATTTAAACTTATAAATGTTTAAATTTATAATAAATATTTGATTTTTATATTAATTTAATTTATTTTAATTATTTTCTACTTTTTTTAATAGATTTTTTCTAATTACATATTTTTAAATAATTATTGATGGTGTTACTAATAAACTAAGTCCGTCGGTCTATTCCAGAGAGTTGGAAAATAATTAATATAAATGTCACTACTACTGTTTAATCACTGACAAAATTGCATATGTTCTTTTTGTCAATTATATGTCAAATTCACGAAGGGAAATACCAAATGTATTTCTGTTGGTAATAAGTCATATTCACTGATGAAAATACAGATGGACTGAAGCGGGTAAAAAAAATTTTTGCTCACTTTTTTGTTAGTAAATCCATTAGTAATTTTATTACTGACATATCACAAATCACTGATGATAGTTTCTCCGTTGAAATATTTTCATCTGTGAGCCCATTGATAAAATTAGTGCCGGCGGACTAAGAGTTTAAATATTGACATAATATTTCGTCGATAAATTTCAAAATTCTAGTAGTGAAACATCATAGGTGACATATTGTTGTTGTTACAAACACTAAAAGTCGTGGTGTTTTTACTATACACCACACCACTATCGCACCTCTCATATTTTACTATAATTTTATTTTTATTTTGGTTATTGAAATTTTCTTTTCTTGTGATTTGATCCTCGTGTGGTCAAATTGATGGTTAATTACTTCTAGTTTGTTAGAGAATAGCAAACTTCAAAGATAGGGGACCAAAGTAAAAAGATGGAGAAAATAAGAGACAATTTAAAAATTAGCATGGAAAGTTCACTTTGGTCATCCTATTTTTAATTTGATAACTTTTCAATCCTTTTAGTTTTGAAAAATTTAATTTTGATCCCAAAATTTAATTTTTCTTATTTTTTAGTCCTTACTTTAACAAAAAAGAGAGAAAGACATCCGTTTTTGGTTGAAGAGAGAGAAAACCATCACTTGACACTTATTTTGACCATGAAAAAGGTTGATTTTGGCATTAATGAGTTCTATTCTATGAGAGAAGTTGCATTGAAGTGTTCTTTCGCATTCCCATTGCCTAATAGAGTAGAATTAAGCTCATGAAATGTTTTTAATTCAGGTTGATTTCGGGTTTTTTTAAACTAATTTTAGGGGTTTAAGGCTATAAATGGGTTTATCAAGATCTTTAGGGTGTTTTTGGTAGAAAACAAAAAACAATGGGTTGAAAAATGAATTTTCAGGCATGAAATACCGATGTCCTGACTTTCTAGAGACCCTTTGGTCACCAGATTTCAGGCTATAAACCACGCATTGTATATACCCCTTTTTAAGAATTAAAGGGATATGTCATCTGCCCTTTAATATAAAGAAAAACTATTAACTTATAGTGCATATCATATCTTTTTTTGATGGGCTAGGCGCACGGGTAGGCAGCAGAAACGAGGAGGTGTCTGAACTGGTGTAACTACGTCAAGCACAACAAGGGCTGTTTCTCTACACGAACATGGAGCACACCTAAACGAGATGAGAATGTGGAGTTTACTAAGGGGAATACCAGTTCTGATTCTTTGAAGGGAAAGGAGAAGGTGACAGAACCTCAACATCCTAGGAGGTCTTGGGACATCAAGTGCTTCAAGTGCTTAGGAAATTGGCACATTGCTTCGGAATGTCCAAATAAAAGGGTGATGATTTTGCATGGGGATCATGGAGAGCTAATCAGTGGAGATGAGGTTGAAACTGAAGATGAAGATGAGGTACAAGTGGTTGAACAAGAAGAGGATTTCAAACTAGTGAACGGAGATTTGTTGGTTGTGCAACGGGTTCTGAATGCACAAATTGACGTTAGTGATGAGCAACGCGAGAACATCTTTCATACTCGATGTCAAATTCAAGATAAGGTGTGTGGGATGATCATCGACAATGGAAGTTGCACTAATGTTGCGTCAACTACCTTGGTGGAGAAATTGGGTTTAACTACCCTTCCACATCCTAGGCCGTACAGTTGCGATGGCTGAATGAGAATGGGGAGATTCGGGTGACAAAGCACGTCCGTGTACCTTTTTCCATTAAAACCTATCATGACGAGGTTTTGTGTGACGTTGCGCCGATGTCAGCTAGCCATTTATTGTTGGGTCGTCCATGGCAGTTTGATAAGGATGTGACCTATAATGGACTAAAGAACACTTATTCTTTTATGCTGAATGGAAAGAGGGTGAACTTGTTACCATTGAGTTATCAACAAGTTAGAGAGGATCAGATACGAAGCCAACAAAAGGAGGTGAAATCACGTAAGGGGCTGTTGTTAGCCAAAAAAAGAGACATCAAACAAGCATTAGCTTCAGCGGGGGCTGTTTTCATGATCTGGGCAAAGCAATTACTACACATAGAAGGATTGGACTTACCAATACAGATTAAAGAATTGCTTGAAGAATTTAAAGATGTGTTTCCAGATGAATTACCTAAAGGGTTACCACCTATTCGCGGAATTGAGCATCAAATTGATTTGGTGCT
>Ga0325411_1000442_pt1 | contig 43221 bp, 19 predicted proteins | sample PopdelMetagenome_13_FD_206181 | JGI IMG/M metagenome (GOLD analysis project Ga0325411, IMG submission 206181) | Populus deltoides microbial communities from Bellville, Georgia, United States - Xylem-PdIQD-R4 | ecosystem: Host-associated > Plants > Phyllosphere > Stem > Wood/Secondary xylem...
ATTCCATTCCAATTGAAAAAATAAAACACATATCGAAACGGAATTGACAACCTTGGTTGAAGCATCAATATTCTCTGCTTATAAAAGAGGGAAAAAAAGATAATATATATATATATATATATATATAACATAATCACATTTCTTTTTCTTTTCACTTTTGTGTTGCAAAATCCTTTGCCTAGTTAAGAAGTTATGCTTTACACAAGGAGTTAACATTAAAAAAAATTGAAATTTTTTATTATCCTTAAAAAACAATAAGGGAGACAAGTGAGGTTATTCATATCAGCATTTCTCACGTTCGAGAGCATATACAGCTTCAAAAAGCAGGCAGGTAACATCAAAATGCCATGGTGGTCTAGGAACTGGCTCCATTTCAGCCAAAAATAAAGCTTTGATCTTTAAATGGTTATGGAGATACAGCAACTTAGATATTGGTATATGGAAAAATCTGGTCTCTAGTATTTATAAGCAGAAATCATCTTTTAATATACCTCTTAAGATGGTTACTTCAAGGGGGTAGTTCTTAGTGTAACATTGTCGATGCTTGTGCCAAGGAGGAGGAAATTCAGAATATTGTTAAGAATGAAATTTGTGTTGTAGTGGGCAATGAATGTGATACCAGCTTCTGGAATGATCTATGGCTTGGTAATTCTAGGTTGGCAGAGCAATTCCCAAGACTTTTTAATCTTTCACAAGATAAAGCTTCTTCTATTGCTAATATGGGAATATGGGATGGTTTGAATTCGATATGGAACTTCAAATGGAGAAGATCTCTTAGACTCAGGGAGATCAATTTATTCAACTCCTTGTTAGGCCTGTTGTCCGAAGTTGTACTGTCCAAGGAGACCAATGATAGATGAATTTGGAAACCTAATTGAATAGGATGTACTCTGTCAAGTCTGTGTGGTCTGCTTTCTCCAACTTGTCGATCTAGCAATTTCATTTCCTTCAAGGGTGTATGGAAAGGTATAGTCCCTCCCAAGATGGAAGTATTTTGTTGGCTTGCCATTGTGGGTAGAATCAACACTAGAGGGGTCTTGGTTAGAAGAGGCATTATTGGAGTTGAGGAAGGTTCCAGCCCTGTTTCTTCTTTGGAAACAGCATCTGTGGAGCATCTTGTCATCCACTGTCAAAATCACTAGAAAATCTGGACAAAATCCTGTGAATGGTGGGGCCTCCTTGATGTTGCCCAAGAAATTTTCCTGACCTTTTTCAGCAATGGGAAGTCCTTGTTGAAGGAAAATTCCGAAGGAAGTTATGGTTTATGCTTTTTTTGAACGAATTGGTCTTCAAAATAAAATTCCAGATTGTGACACCATATTCCTCCTTATTTTAACTAGATTTTGTGTATGGATTAAAGCTTTAGATTCTGACTTCCCATATTGTGCTCCTGATCTACTTTTATCTGGTGATGGTTTGAAAAAACTGGTCAAATATTAAGAAAATTAATTCAGTTGTTTGTTGGTCCCCCGAGGAACATGTTATTCGGAATCAATGTGGGGTGGTGCTAGGGGTTTTCTCTATTCCAGTGGGAAATAAAGAATCATATGAGGCTGAATTGATTGCAGCAATTAAAGCTCTGGAATTATCATCATATAGGCAGGACTTTGTTGGGAGGTATTTTGTCATTGAAGCAGACTCTGCAAATGTGGTTCAATGGATGACTAAACCCCTTATCAGGTCGTGCGTGGCGCTTTAATGATCTTTTCATCCTAGCAGGTAGATTTTCATCTTGCTTGGGTCCAGTATCCTTCACTCGTACGTACACCAAGGGAGATTAATCACCGTGCAGATGTTCTTGCTATACAAGGAGTCCGTAGAGCAGAAGAGTTTGTGGCATTGCTATGAAAATCTCTAATTCAGATATATTATCTATGGTGTATCTGCTTGGTACTGGTTTGACTTCGGGTTGGGTTGGAATGAACATCAGATACATCATCGAGGCTACAGGATGCAGAAAGCTAATGGCATACAGTTCAAGCATAAATGACCTGAGTTTTGATTGCTTGAGTTAGTGGAGTTTGTTTAACTTGTTGTTATTGTGAAAGAAAAGGAAAAATGAAGGACAAAGAGAGAGGGTAAAGAGAAGGGTGCAAAAGAGGACGAAGAAGGGCCAATTTGTTAACTTTTGGTGAAGGGGAATCGAGGCAGATCCTCAATCATAATTAACCCACATGTGATTCGAAATTTGGTTGTCTAATTTGTACAGTGGATTCTGATTTATACATATATCAATGATTTGGTCGACAAAATCATAATTAACCCACATGTGATTCTCGTGGATAAGTGACGTGGATACACATAGACGAGTCCAAGTTCAATAATAAGGATGGATGAGCCAAACAATTTATTTTTTATTTTCTTATTATTTTGATAAAAACAGATATAACTTTCCGGCAGGGCAAAAGAAAAGATATTGCGACAAAATATCAAAAAGGAAAACAAATGTAATTTGTGGTTATTAACGCTTTTTCTTCCTTTAAATACCGAAGAAATCAGCAGCAGCTTGTGATCAGTTGAGGAGTGGAACCTCTTGCCTTTGAGCCACAGTGGTTAATTTCACCTCCCCTTCATTTGTTTACTTTTCATTTAGTGAGTTTCTCTAGGCTACAAAATAGTATGACGACGACCTATATGGATCCTGTAAAAATAGTTTGATTATAAAAATTTTAGCTCTGAAAAATTTAAAAATATTATATTATTTGTTAATTATATCAAATTTAATTTTTAAATTTTTTATTGTTATATATATTTTGTTTAGAATATTTATTTTTCAATTTCATCTTTTAAAATTTAATTTTTATATTAACTTTGGTCCTCATTTTTATAATTGTTATTTGCTTTTTCCTTATCATTTTCTTATTGAATTTTTTTATCTATCAAATTCAGTCCTCATTCTTTTGATTGTTACTTATTTTATTTGAAATAATTTATGAAATGTTAATTATTATTATTTTAATTTCTTCATCTTTCATTTTAATTTTATTTTTTAGATTTGATTTCTATTATTTTGATTATTATTTATTTTATTTGAGATAATTTATGAAATTATATTTTTTTTCAATTTCATCCTCATTCAACTTTTTAATTTGTAAGATTTGTTCCTCATTATTTTAATAAACTTGAGAAAATAAAACATTAATAAGTTATTTTCTAGCTTATTTTCTATGACATAACTAAACACTGGAAAATGTATTCCAACTTATTTTTCATTACACTACCAAACATAAAAAAAAAAATTCACTTTCCTGAAATTTACTTTTTTAAAATTTATTTTTCAAAAAAAATTATTTTTTAGTAAACAAACAGAAAAAGAGAAAACATTTTTCTGGAAACCAAACCAAATTTTTCTTTAACTGGAAAGTGTTTTCCATTGATCAGAAAATATTTTTTATTGACCAACTTTTTTAATAATAAATAAATACAAGAAAATTTAAAAAATATTTTTCTAAAAAGTAAATTTCAGAAAACAAATATGGTATTAGTGCGTTCATACTTTCCACCGTGTGAACATGTGATAAACGCTACGAGACAAGATAAAAAATCAAATCAGTCAAATTATTTGCTTAAGGCAGGGAAGAAATTCAAAAGCAGCCGCCAGCCAAGCAAATGCTAAATCACTAGTAAAGTTAACCAATCAGAAATATTTATGGGACCAAGAAATCTTTGCACGGTCTCATTCTGGGACCATACCATGTAGCATTCAAGAGTCCTTTTTTTTTTTTAATTGTGGTAAAAGTTTTTTAAATATAACGCAAAAGATAAAAATATTTGAAAAACAAAACATTTTAATTTATCCATTATTATAAAACTCTATTTTATTTTACAATCATTAATAAAAATAAAAATAATAGTAGCAAACACCTATTATTATCATTAACAGTTATATTAATAAATTACTAAAGATAATAGCGATTGTAAATAGACACTATACAATCATATAGCGTGCTATGTTGATAATAAAATAAAATTTTTTTTTACTATCAAAATATGGATAGTAAAATATTTTATGTTAACTTTTTTTTTTGATGATTTTCTCTTTCCTCTCAAATCATAATAATTAAAATATAAAACAAATAAATGAGGTTTGAGACTCTAACATTAAACCCTAGAAAGTATATATGGGGACAAAAACTAAAAAAGAAAACTTTGGGAATAAACTATAATTTTTCATACTCCATAAACAATAAAAGAGAAAAAAAGGTTTTTTGGTTGTGTTAAACCACTAGAACATTCAACAGTTTTACAGACGGTATATTTTTATCGGTGTAAGACACACATTCCGTTGATAAAACTTTTACCAACAAAGTTATCGATGAAAACCGTCTGTCAGAGTATTGATCATCGGTAATTCTCATTTACGTCGCTACTTCTGTCGGAATATGAAATGTTGTTGAATTAATCCTAAAGAATTAGTCAAGTACGAATATTGTCAATGACATATTAAAACTTGAAATAGTCATGAGATTGATATAACCCAATAAAAAGTAAATGAAAACAAATTTTAAAGCTTAATTCTCAATCAATTCTATTGGATCTAATGTTAAATAATGAAATTTGTAAGAATCTTAATTAAAAAAACCTAAGTCAATATATGTTAACCCGTTAAGTACTATTCCCGAGTCATTAGGCTGAAATAATCCCATAAAAATCAAACCAAAATAAATAGTGAAGCTTGATTCTCAAACAAACATAATATTAAATGATAAAATTAAAAAAAAAGTCAGTTATAAAAAACTGAGTCAACTGGATTAATTTATCAAACACACAACTTGGATCATAAGACATGGACAACCCAATAAAAAACAAATATAATTGTTGTTACCCAATTTTTGACCCATCTATTTGATAAAATTTTTGAAAAATCCAAAAATAGCGAAAAACAACAAAAATCCAAAAAAATATTTTTTAAATAAATGCGTCTATCACAATAGGATATTACCTGCCTTTTTTTTTAAAGTTGTTTATGCTCTTGAACTTGACAAATGCTCAAATGTGAATAAATCACTTGTCTGCCTAATTATTTTTTAGGACAATAAAAAGTATAAATTAAGCATAACTTGCTAGCAAGGCAAAGGATTTTTTAATACAAAAGTGAAAAGGAAAGGATATGACTATGCTAGCAAATTTTTTTTTAATGTTTTTGTTAATACTTAGACACTTGTATACATCAAAGTATCTCGCTATATTAATAGTTATTATTGAACTTACACATTGAATAAAAAACACACACATTTATGAAAATTTATTTGATAGCGGATTGATTGTTCTAGTTTGAAATCTTTTTTGAAAATATCAGCTAAATTTAAAATTTTTGTCTCGTTAATGAAAAACATTATTATTATTATTAATGAAAATTTTTTAATTTTCTAAAAAATAATAACAAAATAAATAAATAAATAAATATAAAAATGAATGAATAAAAACAATAATTTGAGAATTAGTTTAAGACAATATAAATTAAAAGTTTAAGGATTAATAAGGATAAAGTTATAAATTTAGAAGTCAATATGATCAAATAATATAAATTATATTAAATTATTTTAATTTTCTTTTGGCCATGTTGTGATTATTTTTCTATAGCAACTGACGAGGTAACTCGTAAGATTATGATCCCTGGGCTTGGTTGAGTCTGATATGTAGTAAGTGTTATAAAAAGAATGTTCGGAAGTGTGGTTGTGGTTGCTTTTCAAAATGTTTTTTACTCAGAAAGTGTGCCAATAATATATTTTTTTATTTTTTAAAAATTATTTTTGAGATCAGCACATCAAAATAATTTGAAAACATCAAAAATATATTACTTTAAAACAAAAAAAAAATTAATTTTTTTCGGAAGCGCTTTTGAAAAGCACTTCCAAACAGGCTCTAAATAATATGTTTCCACAACTCCCGGGCCTCTGTTTATAAAATTTGATCACAAATTGTTTTCAAATTCTTTATTTTCTATTTGTAACTAACAATCTATTCCAAATAATGAATATTTTTTTAAAAAATACAACCGAAACTTTATTTGATTGCAAATGATAAATGAAACTAAAATATTTTATTATAATTTTTTAAAAAAATATGAGTATTTTTTTCCCTATTGTATAAGTAAAGAATATTGATAGTACTTTAATATTCATATATATCAAAGTATCTCACTTCATCAATATTTTTTAAACTTGAAAATGTTAATTAAACACATTACTTATAATCTAAAACATGCGGATAAAGTACTGTAATGATAGTACTTTCCCCATGTGTTATGGTGTGACTATGAAAAACCATTTCACTTTGTTTTTTTTTGTTTTTTATATTTTTTTATCAATTTTTTGTTTTTTAATTTTATCATTTTAATATTAGTTTCTTTTATTGGATTATCTTACTCTCAAGATATGGATTATGGATTTAGCGGATTAACCTAGTTGGCTAAGTTTTTATTCCTTCTTATTTTTTTTTTAATTTTATCATTTAATATTAATTTAATTGAGAATTAGGTTTCATGATTTGTTTTATTTGCTTTCTATTAGGTCAATTCGATCTCATGACCTGATAATAGTGTTCAATAGATTAATCTTGAGTTAACTCAAGTTATTTTTTGTGTTTTTTTGTTTAATTGAATTCTTTCCAAATTTATCATTGAATATTAGATCGGTTGGAAATTGAACTTTCATAATCTGTTTTGATTTTGTTTTTTATTAGAATATTCTTTTCTTGTGATCATCGTCACAGATTAAATTTTATTTGATAGCAAATCTAGGACTGATTATTTTAGTTATAAATCATGTTCATAAATTTTAGCTTAAATTTTAATTTGTTTTGTGTAATTATTGCAAAATTATTATTATTATTATTATTATTGTTATTATTATTATTATTATTATTATTATATGAAAATTCATTACTTTTTTTTAAATGCTGATACTTACTATGATATTAATTATTAATAACTATCTAATTAGGAAAATTAATTATTCCATACTAAATAGAAATTTAACAATTTTTTTACTAGTATTATATATATATATATATATATATATATATATATATATATATATATATTCGAACGAATTCCTAATTTTTATTTTTATGAAAGAAATCAGACTTTTGTGAACATTTGTTTGTAGTATATGCTGGATTAATCAATATTTTATTGATTAATTTATTAATCTGGAATACTGTAATGCTAAGATTATATAAATGAAATTATTGATTAATTTATAATGTTTATGCTTTTTTTCTTTGTTTTCTTATCATAAAAAACACTAGAGATGAAATGCTTCTATCACAATAGGATATTACCTGCCTTTTTTTTTAAAGTTGTTTATGCTCTTGAACTTGACAAATGCTCAAATGTGAATAAATCACTTGTCTGCCTAATTATTTTTTAGGACAATAAAAAGTATAAATTAAGCATAACTTGCTAGCAAGGCAAAGGATTTTTTAATACAAAAGTGAAAAGGAAAGGATATGACTATGCACACACATTTATGAAAATTTATTTGATAGCAGATTGATTATTCTAGTTTGAAATCTTGTTCGAAAATTTCAGCTAAAATTTAAATTTTTTTTCTCATTAATGAAAAATATTATTATTATTATTAATGAAAAATTTTGAATTTTCAAAAAAATAATAAATAAATAAATAACAAAAAAATAAATGAATAAAAGCAATAATTTGAGAATTAGGTTAAGACAACACAAATTAAAACATAATAATTTTAAGATTACAACATAAAAGTATGTCTATAATATTTTCTATATAGTTACATTCTATAATAATTTTTAATATTACCATATTAAAACAATTTAAAATCATAAAAAATAATTTAAACTAAAAAAAAATTAAAAACTTCAATGGTGTTTTTCAAACACAAAAACAAACACTTTAATTACAAGTGCAATCTTGATTAATTAACAAACCATCTAAGCAAATTGAACTTTGAAAATAAATTTGCCTGTCACAACTAGTATTTATTTCACTAAATTTTGGTCGTGAATAGGGAAAAAAGAACAGAGTCGAATTTTTCTTCAAAAACAATGAGAATTTTAAAAAATACATTAGAGTTTTATTTGATAGAAAATTTAGAATTGATTGTTTCATGGTAAATCTAATCTTGTAAATTCTTGAAAATGAATCTAAACACTAAATACACAAGGAAGAAGAAGCTCAGACCAATGAGACAGATGGTGATGGCAAGTCCCAAGAACTGCGTATGTGCCTGTAATGAATGTGATAATCATCATCCCCATGGCAATCATGGTCAATAATGTGGCAACCAAAAATAATTTTATAGTGGTATCCTTATCTATCACTTCTCTCTTAACTCATTCCAAACCTTGAATCAGCGAAATCAAAAAGTGAATAAAGACAGCAAAAATAGAAAGCATCATTGACATTGCTTCTAAGATGACAAATACTATGAAAGCAGACTTTTTAGCAAGAATCGCAGTGCCTCGGTCGCTCCAGTAACTGCCAGTTAGGGTGAATGCTACTGTAAATGTTACCGTTGCTATCAGCGCCGCAACTACTAGATGATGCTATCTTGCTTCACTCAAAGCATCCTTTATCTCTTTGTTTCTCTCATCATTTTGTCCATTCAAAACCTTGAGCTGGCTGCCACGCGGTCCATTGCCAACATCTTCAAGGGATTCTAGGATCTCTTTCTGCAAAATATTTAGGGTAAAATATCGTAGATTTCCATCATTTTTAGCTATTTATCAACTCCCGGGCCTTTGTTTTTGTTTCCACAACTAGTTTATTTGCAATCAAATCCTTTTTGTTAGTACGGTATATAATTAGGTGGTAACAAAAACTAATTTGGTTGAAATTAAATAGCATGCTTTACTTAATTTTTTTTATATATATTAAAATTCTTGGAATTTGTTTAACATTTGAAAAGGTTATTAAACTGATTCTCATGTCACACATAATTTCACTTTAATATTATTCATCTGCTAGTCACAATTTTTTCTTTAATTTATATTTATCATAAATCTTTATTGCAAATTTTAAGAATTTCAATAGAGGCTAAAATTTTCTAGCAGGCCTTTCAAATTTTTCACGTTGGGCTTTGCTTGGCGCAGGATAAGAACCACCCTGGCATCCAGGAAGAACCACCGACGAACCATTTGACGTTGCATAATTTTTTCCCCTCCTGTTTACCCGACCACAAAAAGGATGTTATCACCGGGTCATATATTTGGGATTTTATTTTTAAATCAGTACAGATAACATTAAATTTTATACCAACTAATATAGAATTTATTAATATTTTTATATCCTTTGTTTTGTCTATTTTTCTTTTTTATATCTCAATGTAATTCATCTTCTTTTTATGGCTATTGTCTAAATAGTTATATTTTTAATAAAATCAACTATTATAAAAAAAAAATAGTAGATTATTGAGTATTGATTTAATTAGACAGACTATTCCTCCAATTGATAAATTGTTAAAAAATAAACTAGATTTTAATTTTTTTGAAAAACTGAAAAACCGGTCCCCGATTAAATTAAATAAATTAGTTAACCGATTCAAAAACAATCGAATAATTAAGTTGACAAAATGCTTTTTTAATTCAGATTAATTTTCCTATTGTAAATTTAATATGATGTATCATGCCAAATTTAAATTCTTGTAGAAAACTCTGAGATTTGCTATGCTTAATGTATGCTTAAGTTCTTTGATTAATATTACCTTCATCTTAAGTTCTTTGTTTAACGTTACCTTCATCGGCAAAGATGTCAGTCTTTACTTTCAATATCTATCATGGACAAGATACAATTTTGAAACACGCTCTTGTTTATGAAGACCGGCCTGGTTTGTCAGGTCTGACCTGTTATCCAATGGAGTCGATGAGATTCTTCCACCCTTACATGCACGTAAAACAATAAGAATGTCTTAAAAAATATATCTGAATTTTATTTTGATAGAAAATTTAGAATGATTGGTTCACTCCCAAATCACATCTCCTAAATCCTTGTAAATTAACCACAACACGAAAGACATAAGGAAGAAGAAGCTCGAACCAATGAGACAAGTGCTGATGGCAAGCTCCAATGAAGATTCAAGAACTGCATATGTGCCTGTGATGAATGCGATAATCATTGTCCCCATGCCAATCATGGTCAACAACGTGGCAACCCCAAATAATTTCTCAGTGGTTCCAACATCATCTATCTCTTCATCCTTTATCTTTTCCAAACCTTTAATCAGTGAAATCAAAAAGTGGATAAAGACAGCTAAAGTAGAGAGCACCAACGACATTGTATCTGAGATGACAAATACTATAAAAACAACTTTTTTAGCTAGAATTGCAGTGCCTAGGTCGCTCTTGTAACCGCCAGGTAGGGTGAATGCTGCTGCAAATGTTACCGTTGCTATCAACGCCGCAACAACTAGTTGAGACTCTCTTGCTTTACTCAAAGCATCCTTTAACTCTTTCTTTCTCTCCTCAATGTATTCCTCTCCTTTCAAAACAAAGGGACCCCAGCCAATCGGTCCACTGCCAACATCTTCAAGGGATTTTACAAGCTCTTTCTGTAAAAATATATATTTTGGGTAAAATATGATAGATAATTGTTTTAAGAATTTAAGATGCTAATGAGGTTTTTAAAATAATTTTATATTATTTTTTAGCATATTTTTTAAAATAAAAATTTTTTGGACTTCATTTATGTTATTTTGCATTTAATTTTTATTAATTAAAATAAAAATAATAAGATTTGAATTTATAATTACTTGACTAGAAAGACTCTAATACTATTTAAAAAAACCACATCAATCCAAAAATTTAAACAAATAATCCATCATTTTTAGCAATTTAACATATATCATATATCCACTTCGGAGCCTTTGTTTTTGTTTCCACAACTAATCCTTTTTGTTACTGTATGTATTAGAAGGTAACAAAAACTAATTTGGTTGAAATTAAACCGCATGCTTTACATTAGCCCAACTATCCCCTAAAAGAAAACTAAGATGTGGACTTAATTTTATATACCATTAATCCTACATCATTTCATTCTAAAATTAATTTCCTAGGAGGACTTAATTCCTTGTAAGATTATGTTAAGTTTCCATTTGATTTTTCAACTTTAATTCTCAGATTTTTAAAATTTTAATTAATTGTATTTTTTTTCATTCATTTGCACTACTTTTGTTTTTTTTTTTTTTGAATAATATATGTTTTTATAAAACAGTTACATGTGATTCATATGAAAAACTTAACAAAATCAATAAAACAACTTGATTTCAAATAAAAAATAGTATTAAGTTATTCAGCTGATTTCATTTTTATATTTAGTATTGCGATATAGATAATTTTTGAAAGTATTTTTTTATTTAAAAATATTTAAAAATAATTTTTTAAAATTTTATTTTATTTTTAATATCAGCTTATTAAAATTATAAAAAAATATTAATTTAAATTTTTTTAAATAAAATACATTTTAGATACTCGTAAGATGATACAGAACTGATCCCATTTGGTGGATATGATTAAGATGTGGAGCTAAAAGAATCTTAGATGCAAAGGAAAACCAGTTTGCTGTGATTTAATTATATTCAAACCCAAATTGAGAAATCGAGAAATTGATTGGATATATATATATATATATATATATTGGGGGGGGGGGGGGGGTTTCATGGATGCATTAAATATCACAACAGTTAATTCATAGAGGATTGATTACCTTTATCTCTGCAAAATCTCCATCATAAATGTCGTTGACGCTTAGCTTTCGCTTATTAAGACCATACATCTCCCTTTCACTATAATTATATTCATAGAAAACACGTCTCCATTGCTTCTGCTCGCGCGCTAAAGCAGCAATTAGATGGAAGGGCGTGTTTCCTTTGTCATCCTTCTCAGTTTTAAGTCTTGCAAGCTCTGGAATCTTCAGACATTCCTCGAATACTCTGCTTCTTTTACTTGCCACAACATAGTGAAGGGCATTCCAACCTCTGTTATCAACTAGCTCACAACAAGCTGGACATCGAGAAACAATCTCTTCCATTACTTCTACATGTCCTCGAATGGCAGCAATGTGAAGTGCTGTTCTCTTCTTCTCTGTTTCAGCAATGCAGGCCGCGGACGCATCATATTCTAGTAATACTTTAACTACACGATTAGACCACCCGAAATAAAAGGCAGCGTAGTGAAGTGGTGACCAGCCGTTCTCATCGGTTGTTTTCGTCAACTTATTTTCTTTTTCTAACAATTTTCTTGCCGTCTCTGAAACTAACAAAACAAGGAATAAAAGTTATCCTTCATGAACAACAGAGATTTCACATAGTCTATGTGTATTACTATATATCCAATACCTAAACTCACAAAGAATTTTAGTGGTATAAGTTATTTTATTTTTTGAAAAAAGCTAATTATGAAGCAAACACGGATATATAAAATCAAATATATATACGTGGCTTTTAAATTATAGTTTACACTATTATATATATAAATTAATTAATTCTCTAGACTTGAGCACAATAGCTTACCATCTTGTCGCACCCTGCTTGCTGCGTGTAGAGCAGTTCTACCATTAGGGCCGCCATAGTCCACTGAAATGCAATTTCCTAAGATGTCGTCGACTACCTTTCCTCGTACTTTGCTCCACCTCTGGGTAATGGAAACAGCAATATAAAGTGGAGTTTCTCCATGAACATTGGCGGAATATGAAAACTCAGGGTCCTCTTTAGTCAATATTTCCACCACATGGCTCCGCCCATTTCGAGCTGCCTCGTGCAACGCTGTATCTTTCTCTTCAGTGGTCATCCTCAACATCTTTTTTGCTTCTGTTACGCCGCTCTCTGGATCAGTAGGTAGAGCTTTGGCACAGTCAATGAGGACCTTTACCACATTGGAATGACCATATCTTGCTGCCAAATGGAGTGGGATTTCACCTTTCTTATTGGCTTGGAATAATAGTGGACTCATTTCAAGAATTATATCAACAAAATCAGTGAATTCCGGTTCCCTACTTTGGTTTTTCAAGTAGACATGAAGAATGGTGTTCTCGTCTGGATTCAATAACTGATGGAGGCAGGTTTGATAATTCTCAAAGGGACCGATATTGCCTTCAGCTGCAGCTTTGAACAAGACATGATCCATATAGATGATGCTATTCATTTTCTCAGAAGAATCCATTTTGTAGCTTGGAGAACTCACTAAATGAAATGTATACAATTGAAGGGGAGGAGAAATGACTGTGGCATAAAGGTAAGATGTTAAACTCCTCAACTGAACACAAGCTGCTGATATTACCTTAAATAGATAGGAGTATTTAAGTGTGATAGATTTTTTTAAATATTTTTTATTTTAAAATATATTAAAATAATAATTTTTAAATTTTTAAAAATTATTTTTAATATATCACATTAAAATTATCTAAAAATACAAAAATAAATTAATTTATAACAAAACAAATTCAAATGTTTTTCACATTTTGAGCAAAAACACAGATTATACCACAATTGTCTATTTTGTTCTAGTTGGCCTTTTATTTTCTTAATTGGAACCGCATATTTTAATTTTGAAGTGTTTTAAAATGTCATTTCAGGTTGTACTACTACAAATTACTATCAGGTTGGTGGCTGCATTAACTAGCTACTACACAAATGCAGGAGATTTAGTGTATACTAGTTGGATGTACGTACGAATTCACTTTTTATTTTTATAAAAAAATATTGTAAAAATTTATAATATAAAAAATAATATTTTTTTAAATATTGATAATTATATTTTTAAAAATTTATTAATTATTTTATTAATAATATTAATTATAATAAAAATAATATTTTTTATAACACAAATGATAATATTTTTAATATTCATACTATTAATTATAATAAAAATAATAATATTTTTAACACAAATAATAATATTAAAAAATCTGACATGGGGTTAGGAGTGGACGTGGTCGCGAATAGCCTAACATAGGGTTGGGCATGGACGTGTCTAGAGCCAACATGGGGTGGGTCGGGGACGCGTCCAGACCCAATGAGAGGTTGGGCGTAGACGCGTCCAAGCACAAGATAGGGTTATACGTGGACGCGTTCTAGTTCAACTTGTGGTCGGGCGCAAACATATCCAGGCCCAACTAGGAGTTGGTCGTGGTCGTGTCCCCACATGAGGGTGTGTGCCTTGCTCATGCTAAGGCAAGGTCAAAGGCAAGCCAGCCTCAACACCACATGACGTGTGGCCTGCCCCAACACATGGGCAGGTCAACCCAAGCGCCAGGTGTCCTCACTTGAGGGTGCGGGGTTGGCTGACACCTTGGGCAGCCCCACCAAAACTTGAAGTGATAATTTTTCCTCCAACCATCCCTTCAATGTCAAATGCATCTCATCGAAAATATAACCCCACCCCTCTCTCGTTGCCCTTGCAACTCTTTATGGCAAGGGCTTGACTGCTATTACACTACTCCAATCCACAGTGCTCTAAGTCTAGGTAAACAGTAAGGGGAGCACTAAGCTCTTTTTGTATATTGTGTAATTTGATATTATAATTTATTGTATTTTAAAAAAAATATTTTTTGTTTGAAAATATATTAAGATAATATTTTTTAGATTTTTCTATTTTTAAAATCAATACATTAAAACTATTAATGAAACATACTAATAAAAACATAAATTTGATTTATTTTAAAAAAACACTTTTAAAAATAACAGTGGTGGACACCTTTCAAGAATTTTATCAACAAAATCAGTGAATTCCGGTTCACTGCTTTGGTTTTTTAAGTAGACATGAAGAATGGTGTTCTCGTTTGATCATTCTCGAAGGGATCGATATGGCCTTCTTCCGCAGCTTTGAACAAGACAGGATCCATACTATTTTGTAGCTTAGAGAAACTCACAAAATGAAATGTAAACAAATGAAGGGGAGGAGAAGCCACAAAGTTTCCACTCCTCAACTGATCACAAGCTGCTGATTCCTGTGGTTTGTTGCCTCCCTGGATGAGGGATATTTGAGAGAGTGTTAAATATTGTTTTTTTTAAATATTTTTAATTTAAAAATATATTAAAATAATATTTTTTATTTTAAAAAAAATATTATTTTTAATATCATCACAATAAAATTATTTAAAAATATCTAAATTTTTTTTTATGTTTTGAGCACAAACACAGATTATAGTGTTTGGATAAAACAAAAAACTTAGTTTTTATAAGTGGTTTTTTACAAAGCTTTTTTTTTTTCCTGTGGTTCACGTGACTGACTGTGCTGTATCCTTCTTGCTTTTAACCGTAGATAACCTAAACAGACAAAAATGACCTCCTTCTTCGTTCTCCGTGATTGAGAGACGAAAAAAATTAGCCTTCTTAGGACGACCAATAAAACCTTCAGCATCCATAAAATCAGATCTTAATTGCAAAAATCTGAGCAAGGAAGACAATCTGACCTTTTAATTTTAAATCCTTGTAAATGATCCGAAACACTAAATACACAAAGAAGAAGAAGCTCAGACCAATAAAACAAGTGCTGATAGTAAGCTGCTTTTAAATCCTTTTTGTCTTTTTGGTACTAGAATTGCATATGTGCCTGTGATAAGCATTCTTAGTACGCCCAATAAAACCTTCAGCATCCATAAAAACAGATGTTAATTGCATAACTCTGAGCCAGAGGATACAAAATTCAAAGCCAAAGGTGATACAAGAAACACAATCAAATTTGCCCCAACGCCAAGAGAAAGGAAATTTCAACCACCCCTTCTTGCTAGTCTACACTGTCACCACCTTATACCACGGTAGGTTGTCTATTTTCTTCTAGTTAGCGTTTTATTTTTTCAATTTTAACTATATTTTTTAATTTTGAAATGTTTCACATGTTGTTTTGGGTTGTACTATTACAAGTTACTATCAGGCAGGTGACTGCATTAACTAGCTACTAGACAATTAATTGTGGTCCAGCTCTAACCATAAGAAAAACGAGTGAAGACAGAAAAGATGCAAGTGGGGCAGAGAAATTGACCTCGAGGAAGACAAGCTAGGACAATCATCATACTGAGAATGTTCATGTTCAAGAGACGAAGAAGGTCAAGCTATTTTCAAAAGTTGAACTTTCCACGAAGGTTGTCAGACAAATTTAAATTTTAGACAAGAATTAAAGGAACGGTTTTGTGCAGAAAAGAAAAATTAAAGGAACGGTTGGTATGCATCAATGTCATGAATAGGGTTAAAATTAATAGTTTCTTAGTTATTTGGAGATTTTTATTTATTTGATGCTCATAATAGTTTCTTTTTAATTGTTGATATTATAATTGTTTTTTTTTAATTAAAACTCTAGGACTTTCTTTAACATTTGAACATAGGTTATTGAACTAATTTATATCTATCATAATTTTTTATTGCCAATTTTAAGAATTTCAATATAGGCTAAAATTTTCTAGCAAACATCTCGAATTTTTCACGTCGGCTTACTTGGCGCAGGCTAGGCTTCACTTGTGAATCTCGTTTGCAAATGAACCCTTTTTTTTCTTCAATGGTGAGAAACTGTAACCTTAAGTTAACAACAGGATCTCTCTTAGACTCTTTTAACCATGTCACGTGAAAACATTCTTTATCAGAATTATCTCGACTGCTTATATTAACCTAAGCTGCATATATTTAAGCCATAAGTCCCAAACTTCTTTTATTACCACAACCAAAAAAAATAAAAAAAAAATAAAATTATAGAATTCTTAATTAGACAGCATTCTTAGTACGCCCAATAAAACCTTCATCATCCATAAAATCAGATCTTAATTGCATAACTCTGAGCCAGAGGATACAAATTCAAAGCCAAAGGTGATACAAGAAACACAATCAAATTTGCCCCAACGCCAAGGAAATCTCAACCACCCCTTCTTGCTAATCAAATTTATACCATTTTGTTATAGTTGGCGTTTTATTTTTTTCAATTCTAACTATATATTTTAATTTTGAAGTGTTTTGACGTATTATTTCGGTTATACTACTATGTCATAAATAGGGTTTGTCTTGTTAAGAAGACTTTGAAAGTTGCTTTAATACAGCAAGTATCAATTTTTGGTGCAGATTTTTCTGCCACTTTGAATTTAAGAATATACTAGGCTGAATTGCCTCTGAATTTATTGAAATAAATCATCTAGAAAGAAAAAGGCTAAATAAATATATAAAAATAATTGATAGTCGACATCAAATTTATTATTATAAAAAAATTTTATTTTCTAAATATATCATAAGTCAAAGTTTTAGATAACCACAACTATATCAACTATGTCAGTTCATCAATTAATAATTAAAGACAAATATTTATATTTTAACATTAAAAAAATGATTTTATTAATTATCATGTTATCTTCTGTTCATAACTGTTAATAAAAATAATGATTATTTACAACTATCATTTCTATTAATGGTTATAAAATATTAAATCAAAGTGTTTTATGTTTTAAATATTTTTATCTTTTCTAGCTATATTTCAAAAAACTTTACTAAAAAAAAAAAAAAAGACTCTTGAATGCTACATGGTATGGTCCCATAATTAGACCGTGCAAAGATTTCTTGGTCCCACAAATATTTCTGATCGGTTAACTTTACCAGTGATTTGGCATTTGCTTGGCTGGCAGCTGCTTTTGAATTTTTTTCCCTCGCCTTTAGCAAATAATTTCTAGACTGATTTGATATTTTATCTTGTCTCGTACGTAGCCTTTGCCAGCATGTTCACAGGGTGGAAAGTATGAATGCACTCAAACAAAAATAAGAGCGAAAGACGAAGAACACAAGTCTGGTCCTTTTCTATTTCCTTTCACTGGTTTCGGTGCTGTCCCGTCCCCTCTGCTTTTTTGTCTACAGAGCCCAAGTTCAACGTGTTTCGCATTGCTCAAGACCTCGTCATCCGCGGAAAAGAAGACTCTAGGATAGAATTTTTGTTTTTATTTTTAAATTAATATTTTTTTATTATTTTGATGTGTTATATTTAAAATAAATTTTAAAAAATAAAAAATATATATTTCATAAAAAACATGCAATACTTGCTGGCCCGTCCCCTCTTCAGGTTTGTCTCTTCAGCTTTGTCAATAGAGCCCAAGTTTAATTCTGATGCAATCATGAATATTTTAGACTCATGATCCTAAAAGAACCAGCATCAGAATCAGAATCCACTGATTTTGTGGATCAAATCAGAATTTTTTTTTTTTTTAACCTGAAATATCCAGGCTAATTTATACGCATCATAACTAATTCTTGAATCCTCTGAACATCTTGTAAATCTAATAAATATATAAAACACTGCAGGAATTATAGACATGTAAAATAAAACTTGAACCCTAATATAAAAAAAAAGAACAAATCCCTTCCACCGCAGAACCACAACCCAAGTGCAGATCAAATAAGAATTCTTGATGTCTACTCAGAGAACCAACACGAGAATCACATGTGGGTTAATTATGATTTTGTCGACCAAATCATTGATATATGTACAAATCAGAATCCACTGTACAAATTAGACAACCAAATTTCGAATCACATGTGGGTTAATTATGATTGAGGATCTGCCTCGATTCCCCTTCACCAAAAGTTAACAAATGGGCCCTTCTTCGTCCTCTTTTGCACCCTTCTCTTTACCCTCTCTCTTTGTCCTGCACTTTTCCTTTTCTTTCACAATAACAAGAAGTTAAACAAACTCCACTAACTCAAGCAATCAAAACTCAGGTCATTTATGCTTGAACTGTATGCCATTAGCTTTCTGCATCCTCTAGCCTCGATGATGAATCTGATGTTCATTCTAACCCAACTCGAAGTGAGACCAATACCAAGTGTTAGAGAATAATATAAATTATATTCTAAAATCTCACCTAACAGCTTAAATTATTGGGTTGAGACGGTTCTTTGACATGGTATCAGAGCCTTGATGATCAAAGCGGTCACGAGTTCAAATCTCACCATCCCTATTTATTTGATAAAAATTAAGCACAAGGTAAAGTGGGTCTGTGCAAGTTTCAAGCCCAAAGGGCTTTTATTTGAGGGGGTGTGTTAGAGAATAATATAAATCATATCCTGAGACTTCACCTAACCGCTTAAACTATTAGATTGAGATGAATTTTTGACACCACACCATAGTTAATATATCTGAATTAGAGATTTTCATAGCAATGGCACAACTCTTCTGCTCTACGGACTCCTTGTATAGCAAGAACATCTGCACGGTGATTAATCTCCCTTGGTGTACGTACGAGTCAAGGATACTAGACCCAAGCAAGATGAAAATCTACCTGCTAGGATGAAAAGAGCATTAAGAGGGTGTTTGGTTGCGTGGTTGCTTCTGCGTTTGAAGGAACCACAGCAACTCACCCGTTTGGTAATGCTTCCACAGCAGATTTCTACTGGTAGGGCCTACCATTAATTGTGGCACGGCCACAAGTTTGCAAGAAGCAGCAATTTGCTGCTTCTTGAGCTGGAAAACTCATGAACAGTGGAGCTAGTGGAGCTAGCTCCACTGTTCATGGGTTTCCTTTAATGAACAGTGGAGCATGCTCCACTGTTCATGATTTTCTTCCATGAACAGTGGAGCATGCTCTACTGTTCATGGGTTTTTTTCCATGGACAGTGGAGCATACTCTACTGTTCCGGTCGGACCGGTCCGGTTCAATGTTAAAAATACATTGAACCGGATCCGATCTAACAAAAAAAAATATTTTTTTTATTTTTAATTGTGTTTTATTCGAAAAAATAGTATTAAATATTATTCAATGACACTACATAAATTAGACGAAGATCGCTTGATGACGTAATATTTGCAGAATTTGATCGCAATCCCAATTTTATTTCTGATTATATTTTACCTATATTGTCACACTCTTAAAAAATTTAAGGGAACAATAAAAAATAGTTTATATAAAGTATTATTTATTTCATAATATAATAGTAATAGTTAAATCTACAATATTTAAATTAAAAACCATCAATATTAATATATATTTTTAAAATTATTTTATAACCTCAATTTCAAAAGCATTCTTAACCAAACATATTAAATTAGTTTTTCTTCAATCTCAATTTTAACCACAGTTTTAACTAAACACCTATTTTTTAAACCAACCTCAACTAAAATACTTTTTATAAAATAATTTTTTTTAAATCACAACCACAATAGCTACTGCAATACCAACACACTTTAAAGCGCCACGCACGACCTGATAAGGGGTTTAGTCATCCATTGAACCACATTGAATGCTACATGGTATGGTCCCAGAATTAGACCGTGCAAAGATTTCCTGGTCCCGCAAATATTTCTGATCTGTTAACTTTACCAGTGATTTGGCATTTGCTTGGCTGGCAGCTGCTTTTGAATTTTTTTCCACTGCCTTTAGCAAATAATTTCTGGACTGATTTGATTTCTTATCTTGTCTCGTACGTAGCCTTTGTCAGCATGTTCACAGGGTGGAAAGTATGAATGCACTTAAGACAAAAATAAGAGCGAAGAACACAAGTCTGGTCCTTTTCTTCACTGGTTTCGGTGCTTGAAATGATTCGAGAATCAAGTTTCGGTCCTGTTCAACGTGTTTCGCATTGCTCAAAACCTTGTCATCCGCGGAAAAGAAGACTCTAGGGTAGAATTTTTGTTTTTATTTTTAAATTAATTTTTGTTTTATTTTGATGTGTTATATTAAAATTAAATTTTAAAAATAAAAAATATATATTTCATAAACTGTCTCGTCCCTCTGCAGGTTTGTCCATAGAGCCCAAGTTTAATTTTGACGCCATCCTGTCTCATATTTATTTATTTTTTTTTTGGGGGAGGGGGGTTGATCGAGTAAAGCAGATTGATTTAGATTTTAATTTGAAATTAAATTAGTTAAGGAGTTGATCCGTTTAACTTTTTTTATAAAATTATTTAAACTAAGAATCAAATCTTGATAGCTTCTCTGTTTTAAATAAAAATGATTTGTCAACACAATATTAACACATTTGATAGAAATTGATTTTAATATTATATATTTATATCTATATATATTGTTTAAACTACGGCGACTTGGGATACGTAAAGGAATTTTTGTAATATTTATTAAATATAAAGGAAATTTTTGTCAAAATCTTTAAACATTTAGATAATTCATATAATATTACAATACTTAAATGGAAGATATTGCAAATTATGCTATTTTATATCATGATTTTTTTTTTGTTAAAGTCCATTTGAGAGGAAGGATTAGATGGAATTAGAAATCACATGAAGTAAAAAAGAGAAGTCAACTTCGTTTTGGACCTTATGACTCGATCTATAATCCTGACTTTAGACCTATAAAGCCCACGTTCTGGCCATTTTGCTGTAAAGCCCATTATGCCTAGAAATTATTCCCATGATGTTAAAAAACGTTGTTCATGTTCTGGCCATTTTGCTGCAAGGCCCATTATACACATATAAGAAGATCTTTTCGCTAATTATCGTGTGATGCTAATTTCTTTATTTTTTGTAATTAGGTTTTGTTTTTTCGATTCATAAATGTTTTTCTACAACTTGGATGCGCATATATTACCATGCATGGTTTTTTAAGAAAAACATTGAAAATAAAAATAAAAATATATTAATTTGTAAATTTTCAGTAATTCTTGTTAGTACTCACAAAATTAAATAAATTTAATTAGAAAAAAATTCTAGAATATAATTTATATTGTTTTTTAACTAAAAATACACCAATTCAAATTAAAATAAAATAAAATAAAATCAATGACATTACTTCTTCACGAGAGAATGAAAAGACAGGAGCAGTTTTTAGCGATGAAAACCCTCATGATTGCTCTATAATGTGAACAACTTAGTATATATTAATATTCTTACTATATATGTACTTATGCTACATTGTTTTAAATGTATGTAACCTACGTGAATTACTATATATCCAATACTTAAACTCACAAAGTTTCTTTAAAAAAAAAAAAACTAATTATGAAGCAAACACGGATATATAAAATCAAATATACTTGGATTTTAAATTATAGTTTACACTATTATATATAAATTATTTAATTCTCCAGACTTGAGCACAGAATCCTACCATCATCTCCCACCGCGCTTGCCGCGTGTAGAGCAGTTCTACCATTAGGGCCGCCATAGTCCACTGAAATGCAATTAGTTAGGATTTCATCGATCACCTTTCCTCGTTCTTCAACCCCTCTGGAAGCAGCAGCAGGAATATAAAGTGGAGTTTCTCCATGAACATTGGCGGAATATGAAAACTCACGGTCCTCTTTAGTCAATATTTCCACCACATGGCTCCGCCTATTTCGAGCTGCCTCGTGCAACGCTGTATCTTGCTCTTCATTGGTCATCCTCAACATCTTTTGTGCTTCTGTTACGGCGCCGCTCTCTGGATCAGTAGGTAGAGCTTTGGCACAGTCAATGAGGAATTTTATCACATTGGAATGACCATATCTTGCTGCCAAATGGAGTGGGATTTCACCTTTCTTATTGGCTTGGAATAACAGTGGTGGACACATTTGAAGAATTTTATCAACAAAATCAGTGGATTCTGGTTCCCTACTTTGGTTTTTCAAGTAGACATGAAGAATGGTGTTCTCGTCTGGAGTCAATAACTGATTGAGGCGGGTTTGATCATTCTCAAAGGGATTGATATTGCCTTCTTCTGGATACGAGCGAAACTGGAGTGCATTTGAGATGGTAAGTTTTTTCCTTTTTTATTTTAATGTTTTTATATTTTATAAGAATCTTATATGATATTAATTTGAATTGCTTACATAGGTTCATACAAAACGAAGAAATCGTTTGCACCAGAAAAAAATGAATGACTTGGTATTTGTAATGTGCAATCTGAAATTAAAGGATAACCAAGTCAAAAAGCAAGCTAATGATTTTGGTGAAGTTTTTGATCATCTCTCATCTGATGATGATTGGATAACCGAGGGAGAGAAACGTGATGGTTCATCCAACTTTGATTTGCTTGGTGTCATTGATAGTGCAACACGAAGAAAAAACGGTAAAGAAGATGAAAGTGATGATGAAGAAAATCTTAATGATGTTGGGATGGAGTGTCATGGAACTGAAGATGATTTAGAGATTCAGAATGATGTCAATCCAGATAATTCAAGGAGCTTGGAGTTAAATATTGTTGACAATATTGGTGTTGGTCCTGGTACTAGTAGTAGCACTAATGTTTCTAATATCGGTGCTAGTACTAGTAGTAGCACTAATGTTCCTTTAGATGGTAATGATTTTGATGACTGTTTTAGGAATAATGAGGGAGACAAAGGCAATGAGGGTGTGTTTAGTTTATATGACACACCTACAGATTGTTTGTTTTAGGTGTGTTAACTTTTAGTTATTGAAATACTATGGACATGTATGGATTTTTATTTGAATTATGTATTTTAAGATGTTTGGATATTTATATTGTTTATTTTACTTTTATTTGAATTATGTATTTTAAGATGTTTGGATATTTGTATTGTTTAAAATATTTTACTTGCGATTTTATGATTTTAGTTAAAATATTTTACTTGCGATTTTACGATTTTTAGTTAAAAAATTTTACTTCCAATTTTACGATTCGAGTTTACAAGTCGAGTTTATATTATATATTCCGTGTCGTGTCAAAAAAGCGTTTTTGACAACTTGATTAGATGGAATTAGAAATCAAATGAAGTAAAAAAGAGAAGTCAACTTCGTTTTGGACCTTATGACTCGATCTATAATCCTGACTTTAGACCTATAAAGCCCACGTTCTGGCCATTTTGCTGTAAGGCCCATTATGCCTAGAAATTATTCCCATGATGTTAAAAAACATTGTTCATGTTCTGGCCATTTTGCTGCAAGGCCTATTATACACATATAAGAAGATCTTTTCGCTAATTATCGTGTGATGCTAATTTCTTTATTTTTTGTAATTAGGTTTTGTTTTTTCGATTCATAAATGTTTTTCTACGTTCTTTGGTTCTTATAGTCGCTATTCATATTTTTTTTGTTTCTTATTATTTGGTCATATTTAAAATAATAATATGGAAATGTCAACAACCAACTTCAATGGAATCCAATAAAGTTTATTATGAAAAACTATAAACAACAAGAATAAAGTTCAATATTATTATGAGCCTTTAAATTATGATTTTAACGTGGAATCCAATAGTCTTACTAATCAAATAATTCATTTGTGTTCTTTTTTATTTTATTTTTAATTTTTATTTATGGTAGGGAAATGATACGCCCACACATACATGTCATATAGATTCCTTATAGACAAACGTATATAAGAACAATTTGGTCCTAAAATCTTATAATCATGCAAATAAGTCCTTAATTAAATAGACAACGTTGATCACTTTTTTTATATTTTCTAAATGTCTTTCAAACTTCCCATAAAACCTTACATTGGCAGCAATATAATCATAATTAGATACATATATGTGATTTTTATTAACATTTTAAGTCCAATAAATACATTCTAAGTGCATTCTTTAATATTTTGAAATAAGAGTAGGAAAAACAAATGTAACTTCTTCTTGAATAGAGATGATTTCTTAAGAAGTTAAATTACATGCTTAGGAAATAATAGACTTGTGTTCTTTGTCTTTGCTGTTATTTTTGTCGAAGTGCATTCATACTTTCCACCGTGTGAACATGTGACAAAGGCTACGAGACAAGATAAAATTGGATGATTAATTACAATAAATTCAGAGGCAATTCAGCCAACTATATTCTTAAATTCAAAGTGGCAGAAAAATCTGCACCAAATATTGATGACAGTCCCTTCAATTTTTGACAACGATGCATACCAACCGTTCCTTTAATTTTTCTTTTCCGGACAAAACAGTCCCTTTAGTTCTTGCATTGGATCCAAGTCTAAAATTTAAATTTGGCTGGCAACCTTCTTGTATTGCATATGGTACGTCTTGAACATAAATATACTCAATTTCTCTGCTCCACTTGCATCTTTTCTGTCTTCACTCGTTTTTTTTATGGTTAGAGCTGGACCACAATCTCCTTATCTTCAGTCAGATGCGTGAAACATGTTTTTTTAAAATTTTTATTTTTTTTAGTTTCAAATTAAAGCGCTTGAAAGTAATTTTCTTTTATAAAATGATTTTTTTAAAAAATAAATTTTTAAAAACTGAATTATTTTTTTTATGGTTGGTAATATAATAAAAAATAAGTTAGAAAACACTTTCCAGTATTTGGTTATGTTATGAAAAATAAACTGGAAAATAACTTATTAATGTTTTTTTTTCAAGTTTATTAAAATAATGAGAAACAAATCTTATAAATTAAAAAGTTGAATTAGAATGAAATTGAAAAAAATCTAATTTCATAAATTATCTCAAATAAAATAAATAATAATTAAAATAATATAGATCAAATCTAACAAATAAAAAAAATTAAAAGATGATGAAATTAAAATAATAATAATTACAATCTCATAAATTATTTCAAATAAAATAAGTAACAATAAAAAAACAAGGACCAAATTTAATAGATAAAAAATTTCAATTAAAAAAATGATAAGAGAAAACCAAATAACAATCATAAAAATAAGGATCAAAGTTAATATAAAAATCAAATTTAATCAAATTTTAAGAGATGAAATTGGAAAAAAAAAGTTTAAGAACTAAATTTTATATAAAATATATATCAATCAAAAGTTTGAGAACTAAATTTTATATAATCAATATAAATAATATGATAGATATAAATTAGAGAAAAAATGTTACAACTAGATGCATAATATTAAAGTGACATATCATGTGTGATATGATAATCAGTGTAATAACCTACGTTCAAATGTTAAACAAATTCCGAGAGTTTTAATTAAAAAAACAATTATAATATCAACAATTAAAAAGAAACTATTATGTGCATCAAATAAATAAAAATCTCCAAATAACTATGAAACTATTAATGTTAACCGTTCCTTTAATTGTTCTTTGCCGCACAAAACAGTTCCTTTAGTTCTTGCCTTGGATCCAAAGTCTAAAATTTAAATTTGGCTGACAACCTTCGTGGAAAGTTCAATTTTTGAAGTAGCTTGGCCTTCTTCGTGTATTGCAGCTGCTCTTGAACATAAAGACACTCATAATGATTGTCCTAGCTAGCTTCTCTTCCTCGAGGTCAATTTCTCTGCCCCACTTGCATCTTTTCTGTCTTCACTCGTTTTTCTTATGGTTAGAGCTGGACCACAATCTCCTTATCTTCAAGTCCAAAATGTGTTAACCATATTGAAGTAGCTTGACCTTCTTCGTGTATTGCATATGGTCTTGACCTGTATTGAAATTATTAAAATTGGCAATAAAAATTTATGATAGATATAAATTAGAGAAAAAATGTGACAACTAGATGCATAATATTAAAGTGACATATCATGTGTGATATGATAATCAGTTTAATAACCTATGTTCAAATGTTAAACAAATTCCAAGAGTTTTAATTAAAAAAACAATTATAATATCAACAATTAAAAAGAAACTATTATGTGCATCAAATAAATAAAAATCTCCAAATAACTAAGATAAATACTTAAAACTCATAAACTTGAAATGTAATATATATATATATATATGTGTGTGTGTGTGTGTGTGTGTGTGTGTGTGTGTGTGTGGAGGATTTGGGGATTTATTGTGTTATGCAAAAAAAAAAAAAAATGTTTTTTATATTAAAATTCAAATAGTTGCTGTATAAGTTGGATGATAAATTACAAAAAATTCAGAGGCAAATCAGCCAGGTGTATTCTTAAATTCAAAGTGGCAGAAAAATCTGAACCAAATAAAACGCCAACCAGAACAAAATAGACAACCGTCGTATAAGGTGGTGACAGTGTAGACTAGCAAAAAGGGGTGGTTGAAATTTTCTTTCTCTTGGCGTTGGCACAAATTTGATTCGTTTTCTTGTATCAACTTGTCTTGGAATTTGTATCTTCTGGCTCAGAGTTATGCAATAAGATCTGATTTTATGGTTGCTGAAGGTGCGTGCTAAAAACGCTAGAATTGTTTTTCCTCTCAAAATCTGATCTAATTTTTTTTTCTTTTTTTTTGGAGGTGGATGGAGGCTAGTGTCTGATTCCTCAGCTCTTTAACTCAGCTCAAGGTCCTTCCTTTGCCCAAGTCCAAGAGAGGTTTGTTGGGACCCTTAAAACTGGATTCATCAATACTCATCATTATGATTAACCTCACTTGGGTCTTTTCTGTCCTCTTTTTTCTTATGGTTAAAGCTAGACAGCAATCTCCTTATCTTCAAGTCTTCAAGCCACATAGTCCCTGATAATTCAAAACCACGGGAAAGAGATTCATGCCAAGTTGGGTGCAGTTTTGTCTAGTAACTGGTTGCTTGAGCCAGCTATGTTACAGTAACTAACGGTAATCCGGTTTATCAAATATGTATACTTGGAATCATAGGTAATCTAGTAATAAAAGTTTAAAATTAAGAGATTTGCTTTCATGTAGTTGCTAATATGATAGCAACTGAAAGTTTATATGATCGTAAAGCAGAACTTTCTAGCATGGCAAAGAAATTATCTGCAAAGAAACCATCCCAGATCCATATGTGGTCTGCTGAGGAAAGAAAGGGCGAGAATAATTGCATGATGATCTACAATGAGTGAAAAAAAATGAGGTTTTTAGTGCCATTTCTTATTTGATTTTTATATATTTATTTAGCCTTTTTTCTTCGTGTATTGCAGAAGTTCTTGAACATGAACACACCCAGTATGATTGTCCTAGCTTGTCTTCCTCGACGTCAATTTCTCTTCCCCACTTGCATCTTTTCTGTCTTCACTCGTTTTTCTTCTGGATAGAGCTGTACCACAATCTCCTTATCTTCAAATCCAAGATGTTTTAACCATGTTTTTTTAAATTTTTATTTTTTTTATTTTGAAATTAAATTATATTTAATGTTTTTAAATTATTTTAATTTGCTGGTATTAAAATTAAATTTTAAAAATAATAAAAAATATTATTTTAATATATTTCAAAAATACTGCAATCAGACATGTGAATTACTAGAAATAAAAAAAAAAAAACTTGTAAAGGATGCTTTTGGTGTGCCCCCACAATTAAAAACTAAGCTTTTTTTTTTTAAAAAAAAAACCAAACACTATAATCCGTGTTTCTGCTCAAAGCCTTAAAAAGTTATTGATTTTAAATTAATTTTTTAAATTATATATTAAAAATAATTTTTAAAAATTAAAAAATATTATTTTAATATATTTTTAAATAAAAAATATTAAAAAAAAAACAATATCTAACACGCTTGCAGCAGACCACAGATATCAGCAGCTTTTGATCAGTTGAGGAGTGGAACCTCTTGCCTTTGAGCCACAGTGGTTAATTTCACCTCCCCTTCATTTGTTTACTTTTCATTTAGTGAGTTTCTCTAGGCTACAAAATAGTATGACGACGACTTATATGGATCCTGTAAAAATAGTTTGATTATAAAAATTTTAGCTGTGAAAAATTTAAAAATATTATATTATTTGTTAATTATATTAAATTTAATTTTTATAATTAAATTAAAATAGTATGACGACCTATATGGATCCTGTCTTGTTCAAAGCTGCAGAAGCAGGCAATATCGGTCCCTTTAAATAGCCTTACGTAACAAACTGAATAGGAATTATGCAACCCATGTTTATCAACTCCTAGAAACATGGTAAGTTTTGTTCAGTTTCACTATTAGAATCAGTTTTGTAACCCGTATCATTTTACGAGTATCTTCTGTTTTTAGTTTCGTTTTAAAAATGTATTTTATTTAAAAAAATTAAATTAATATTTTTTATAGTTTTGATAAGCCGGTGTAAAAAATAAAATAAAATTTTTTAAAAATTATTTAAATATATTTCTAACAAAAAAAAAACGTTTAAAAACCATCTATATCACAATATTACCAAATATAAAAGTAAATTCATCTTAATAACTTAATAATCTTTCTTATTTGAAATCAAGTCATTTCATTGATTTTGTTTAGTTTTTCATCTGCAATAACAAGCAGATTATGCATATGATGAATCGCATGTAACTGCTTTATAAAAACATTTATTATTCAATAAAAAAACAAAAAGGAGAGTAACAATCGTAGTACAAATGAATGAAAAAAATATACAATTAATTAAAATTTTAAAAATCTGAGAATTAAAGTTGAAAAAATCTAATAAAAACTTAACATAATCTTACAAGCAATAAAGGAGAGTAACAATAAACAATAATATATTGGGTTACCCCTCTAGTTTATTACCCCTCCGAGGAAATTAATTTTAGAATGAAATGATGTAAAATTAATGGTATATAAAATTAAGTCCACATCTTAGTTTTCTTTTCCGGGATAAAATTAAATCCACATTTTAGTTTAATTTCAACCAAATTAGTTCTTGTTACCACCTAATTATATACAGTACTAACAAAAAGGATTTGATTGCAAATAAACAGAGGCCCGGGAGTTGTGGAAACATATTATTTTATAACACTTCCTACATATCGGACTCAACCAAGCCCAGGGATCACAATCTTACGAGTTACCTCGCCAGTTGCGATAGTCAAATAATCACAACATGGCCATAAGAAAATTAAAATAATTTAATATAATTTATATTATTTGACCAAATTTACTTTTAAATTTATAATTTCATCATTATTATGCTTGCCTTGGACGTAAAGAATGTGAAGGCTATTCCAATGAAACAAGTCGTGGTTACAAACCATGATGATGGAGCTAGCATTGCATAACTTGCTGTGATGAATGCGAGGAGCATTGCTGCGATGGCCCATCTGATTAAAGTAGATGTCCAATAAGAGAAGTATTGTTTTAAATCCTCTTCCACTTGACCTCTTTTTCCAAGCTGTGCCCATTCAAGGTGCATGCAGAGAGCAGAAGTTGAAAGAACCAATGCTATTGCATCTGATATAAAAAAGACTGCAAAATCAGCATTATTAATAAGAACTGGAGTGCCTTGTTCGTTATTGTAACCGCCAGGCATGGTGAAAGCAGCTGCAAATGTTACTGTTGCTACAAGTGCCGCTACAACTATATGAGCCTCGATTCCTCTCTCAGTAATAGAGAGATCCTCTTCTTTCATCATAGCTATGGGCCGTTGAAGCGGTCCACTCCGTACATCTTTCAATGATTCCAAAATCTTTTTCTGCAACAAGTTTCGGCTGTCAAATTAAACGAATCTTTCTTTTCCTATATCATCTGTAGACTCTCAACCTTTGTTTGCTATCATAACCAGCGAGTTTGAAATCAAGTAATTTTGTTTCTTTTAGCTCCCAACAATATATATTGTTTTTGTTGCTACAAAAAATCAAATTAATTTTTTTAACGTGTTTTAATATTTTTGATGCTTAAAAATAAAAAATTATTTTAATATATTTTTAAATAAAAAATACTTTTAAAAAATATTTTATATTACAATATTAAACACACCCTAAAACAAACAAATAAAGAAACCAACATCAGTTTAGGGGACAAAGCAAATAGTGTTAATCCATTAAAAAAAAGTGTTGAAGTTGAAGGTTTGATTTTGTTATATTGCCAAAAGGATTTCTATTCTATTTTTATTTTATTTTTTAAAAAGGGAGACAAACCAAGTGAATTTATGTTCGATTGATGTGCTATCTAACGACACGTTAAAAAGTCAAATCGAGGGAATTACCTTTTCTTCAGGAAAATTTCCTACCAAGATGTCATCAACGCTGAGGTTTTGCTTGTTAAGGCCACACATCTTCTTGTACGCATGTCTCCAATCACTACTCAAAAACTTCTGGGGATAACTGCCGAAAGCAGCAAATAGATGCAATGGTGTGTTTCCATCGTTACCCTTCTCGTATATAAGTTTGTCAAATTTAGGAATCCGTCGAGGGAAATACATAGCTGTAAGTGCTCCTTTTAGAGTTATGGCAGCATAGTGAAGGGCATTCCAACCTCTGCTATCTACTAGTTCACAACAAGCTGGACAAGTGATCATAATCTCTTTCATTGCTGCCATATTGCCTCGAACGACGGCCAAGTGAAGGGCTGTTCTCTTCTCTGAATCAACAATGTAGGCTGCGGACACATCATGTTCTAGTAGTACTTTTACTGTTGAAACACCATGAGATAAATTAGGGGAAAAGGCAGCGTAGTGAAGTGGTGACCACCCGTCATCGTCGGTTCTTCTCGTCAAACTCGCGTCTCTTTTTAATATCTTTCTTGCTGTCTCTGCAATAAACCATAAAAAAAAAATGGTACATATTAGGTTACATCAGGATTTGTTTGTATTGAGTAAAAATTTAGAAACACTTTAAATTTGGTATTAGATTATAAAGACAAAGTACAATAAAATGGCAAACAGAAGATTCCATTAATCCTATGACACTTTAAATTGTCTATCTGACTGCTGAATTTTGCTTAGTTAAACCAACCGCTATAGAATAATTGTCTGGCCGACTGCTAAATTGTGACCGTGCATAAATCATATATGAATTAAAATCAAACAATCGTGTCAGGATAAAAAATAAAATCTTACCATGATCATCATGCATGGCTGCCGCGTGTAGTGCGGTTCTGCCATGAGAACCACAATATTCCACTGACTTGCAATTACTCAAGATTTCGTCGATCACTTTTTTTCTATTTTCTTCATGTCTTGTAAACCTCCAATTCTTAAACCTTACATTGGCAGCAATATAATCATAATTAGATATATGTGATTTTTATTGCCATTTTAAGTCCAATAAATAAGAGATTTTTTTTATGTACTCTTTTATAAGAGATAAAAAAAAAATGCTACCACTATCAAAATTCTTTTCCTTTTCATCATTTTTTTTTGCCTTTCCGGGAAGTTTGCTTTATAAAAGAGAATTAAAAACCATTAAATTTTGCTATTTTTTATTGTTCTTAAAAAACAATCAGGGAGATAAGTGAACTTATTCATATTGAATTAATATGTCTCGAGTTCAAGAACATACATAGCATAAAAAAATAACCAGGTAAAATCCTATTATTATAGAAGCATTGCTTTTCTATTATCTTTTATGATAATTTTAAAAACAGATTTACTTAAACATTATAAAGCTGAACAAATTAAAATTAATCAACAATTACATTTATATAATCTTAAAATGATAGTATTCTAGATTGATAAATAGATTTGTAAAAAATTGGTTAATCTAGTATATATTAAAAAAAAAAAAGATGTTGGTCACATATAGTATCGAAACGGTATCGACCTCTGTTTGAGACTAAAAAAAATGTTCACAAACCTCATATTGGCAGCAATATAAAGTGGAGTTTCTCCATGAACATTGGCGGAATATGAAAACTCAGGGTCCACTTTTGTCAATCTTTTCACCACTCGGGCTTGGATATTTCGAGCTGCAACATGCAACGCTGTATCTCTCTCTTCATTCGTCATCCTCAACATCTTCTTTATTTCAGCTAGCCCGTTCTCAGGATCTATAGCTAGATTTTTTGCGCGGTCAATCAAGACTTTCACTGCATTGGAATGCCCATATCTTGCCGCAAAATGTAGTGGGGTTTCGCCTTTAGTATTGGCTTGCAATAGCAGTTGTGGACACATATCAATAATTTGGCCAACAAAATCAGTGGATACTGATTCTGTACGTTGGTTGTCTAAGTAAACATGAAGAATTGTGTTGTTTTGTGGAGTCAATAGCTCAATGAGAGAAGTTGGAAGACGATCCTTAAATGGGTTGATGTTGCCTGCTTCTGCAGCTTTGTACAATTTTGGTTCCATGTAAGTGATGCTATTCATTTGTTGATCAGAGGAATTCATCTTGTACGTATGACTGTTGTTTGTTGAAAATGGTTGTTGATAGAAGGAACTATTTTGGCTAGTTACATTTACTAGCTAGGCTTGTAAGCCTATTTATACTAATTCATCAATATGGAAAAATAAATAAATAAAGCAGAGGAAGTTGTCTGAGTTCTGTGAGAGAATAGAATGAAAATGATTTTAGAAGTTTCACTAACAATTTAAATTTCTCTGCTCCACTTGCATCTTTTCTGTCTTCACTCGTTTTTCTTATGGTTAGAACTGCACCATAATCTTCTTATCTTCAAGTCTTAGATGTGTGAAGCATGTTTTTTAAAATTTTTAATTTTTTTAAAGTTTGAAATTAAATTATATTTAATGTTTTTAAATCATTTTAACACGCTGATATATTATTTTAATTATTTTTTAAAAAATTACTTTCCAAACTTTTCTGTGTTTATTTGCTATTAGAAAAGTTGGTCAACGAAAAATAATTTCTAGTCAAAGAAAATTTTAACTTAAGTTTAAAGAAAATATTTTCCTTTTAAAAACCATTTGTACTGTAATACCAAACATAAAAATGAATTCATCTGAATAACTTAATAATCTTTTTTATTTGAAATGAAGTCATTTTATTGATTTTGTTAAGTTTTTCATCTACGATAACAGATTATGCATATCAATCGCATGTAACTGCTTTATAAAAACATATTATTCAATAAAAAAATGAAAAGTAGTACAAATGAAAGAAAAAATTACAATTAATTAAAATTTAAAAAATCTGAGAATTAAATAGCAAAAAATAATGGATATCTACGATATTTAACCCTAAATATTTAGCAGAAAGAGATCCTAGAATCCCTTGATGATGTTGGCAGTGGACCATTTGGCCGCGAGCGCATTGTTTTGAGAAAAAAGAAGGAGAAAAACAAAGAGGAAGAGGATGCTTTAAGTAAAGCAAGAGAGTCTCATCTAGTAATTGCAGCGTTGATAGCAACAGTAACATTTGCAGCATCATTTACCCTACCTGACAGTTACAAGAGTGACGGAGGCATTGCAATTCTAGCTAAAAATAGTTGTTTTTATAGTATTTATCATATTAGATACAATGTCAATGATGCTCTCTATTTGTGTTGTCTTTAATTATCCATTTTTTGACGGCGTTGATTCAAGATTTGGAAATAAATAAGGGTGAAGAAATGAATTTGAAAACCACTCTAAGATTAATTGCGGTTGCAACGTTGTTCACCATGATTGGCATGGGGACAATGATTATGGCATTCATCACAGGCATATACGCAATTCTAGTACCTTCATTGAGGCTTGTTATCAGCACTAGTTGTCTCATTGGTTTGATCTTCTTCTTCCTTGTGTATTTAGTCTTAGGCTCATTTACAAGGATTTATGATATTTGATTTACTAGTGAAACAATCATTTCTAAATCATGTGTTTGGTTGCCAAATCAGTTGTCAATTTTTTATATTTTATTTTGTAATTAATGCGCATCACAAGTAAAGTAGTAAAAAACACTGACACTATTTTGTGTTTATTTATTTATTTTCTTTTTCTTATTCATGACTAAAATTTAGTGACACAACTACTAGTTGGGACAGATAAATTTATTTTCCAAGTACAATTTGCTTTGATGGTTTGTTTATTAATCAAGTTTTTACTTGTAAAGTATTTGTTTTTGTTTTTAAAAAGTATTATTAAATTTTTAAAAAAATTAAATTAATTTTTTATAATTTTAAATTGTTTTAATATATTAATATTAAAAATAAATTCTTAAAAATAAAAATAAAAAATTATCATAATATATTTTTAAATAAAAAAATATTTTAAAAAACACTTTACCACAATCTCAAAATATTGTAAGAAAACTACTATGAAAAGTGGGATATGCCAAGTTTCATTCTTATGGTGTAATTGAGATTACGGTAGCGGTAAAGTTTAAAGTGATTTATTTAAAAATGTATCAAAATAATTTTTTAAAAAAATTATTTTTAACATCAACACATCAAAACGATCTAAAAATATTTAAAAAATTATTTTAAATAATTTTTTAAAAAAAAACACGATGCAGACCGCGTCTCCAACAACATCCTTCATTGGCTGTTTTGTGCCCGCTAGTTAGCTTGTTTCATGCAAGTTGACAAATTATATTTTTCATCAAAATAAATCTTTGATATTTTAATTTTACATTTTAAACCCTATAAAATTAAATTAAAAAGTCAATTGGTGACTAAGAATTTCACCTTAGTCTTTGATTATATTATACAGTAGTGGTGAAATTATATAATATTAAAATCAGTTTCTATCAAATGTGTTAATATAGGGTGTTGACAAAGCATTTTTATTTAAAACAGAAGCTATCAAGATTTGATTCTTAGTTTAAATATTTTTAAAAAAAGTTAAACGATCATCTCCTTAAGTAATTTAATTTCGAATTAATATCCGATTAAACTCTAAATCAATCTGCTTTACTCAATCAAGTGTGGAAACCATGATTTATACTGCCACTTAAAAGTATAGACCTCCCTCAAACAAACTGAGACAGGATTGCATCAGAATTAAAATTGGGCTCAATGGACAATACTGCATAGGGGACGAGACGGGACAAAAGTATTTCGTGAGCATTTAATTTTTTAAAAAATAAATTAATATAATGTTTTTTTATAAAAACATAAAAAATATTTTTTAAAAAAAAAACTCAAATTCTACCCGAAAGTCTTCGTTTCCGCGGATGACACGTTAAACTTGAGCTCTGTGGACAAAAATGCAGAGGGAACGGGACAGCAGTGAAAGGAAAAAGAAAAGGACCAGACCTGTGTTCTTTGTCTTTGCTGTTATTTTCGTCCAAGTGCATTCATACTTTCCACCGTGTGAACATGTGACAAAGGCTACGAGACAAGATAAAATTGGATGATCTATTAAGTTGGATGATTAATTACAATAAATTCAGAGGCAAATCAGCCAGGTATATTCTTAAATTCAAAGTGGCAGAAAAATCTGAACCAAATAAAACGCCAACCAGAACAAAATAGACAACCGTCGTGTAAGGTGGTGACAGTGTAGACTAGCAAGAAGGGGTGGTTGAAATTTCCTTTCTCTTGGCGTTGGGACAAATTTGATTCTTTTTCTTGAATCAACTTGTCTTGAAATTTGTATCCTCTGGCTCAGAGTTATGCAATAATATCTTATTTTATGGTTGCTGAAGGTGAGTGCTAAAAACGCTAGAATGTAAGGATGCTGAAGGTGCGTGCTAAAAACGCTAGAATTTATGGTTGCTGAAGGTGCTTGCTAGGAAGTTATGCTAAGGGAATTAACAATAATTTTCTTAAAAAAAACTTTTTATTGTCCTAAAAAACAATTAGGCAGACAAGTGATTTATTCATATTTGAGCATTTGTCAAGTTCAAGAGCATAGACAACATTAAAAAAGGCAGGTAATACCCTATAATAATAGAAAGCATTTCATCTCTACTGTCTTTTATGACAAGCAAAAAAAAAAAAAAAACTTAAACATTATAAATTTATCAACAATTACATTTATATAATATTAGCATGACAGTATTCCAGATCAATGAATTTGATTAATAAATCAACCAATAAAATATTGATTGATCCAGCATTGCAACAAACAGATATTCTCAAAAATCTGATTTCTTTCACAAAAATGCAAATTTGGAATTTGTTTGAATATATATATATATATATGACATACCGGGCATAAAAAAATGATAGATTTCTATTTAGTATGGAATAATTAATTTTCCTAATTAGATAGTTATTAATAATTAATATCATAGTAAGTATCACCATTTTTAAAAAATAATGAATTTTCATATAATAATAATAATAATAATAATAATTTTTCAAAAATTAAACAAAAAATTTAAATTAGTTCAGTTGTTTGTTGGTCCCCCGAGGAACATGTTCTTCGGAATCAATGTGGTGTGGTGCTAGGGCTTTTCTCTATTCCTGTGGGAAATAAGGAAACAAATGAGGCTGCATTGATTGCAGCAATTAAAGCTCTGGAATTATCATCATATAGGCTGGACTTTGTTGGGAGGTATTTTGTCATTGAACCAGACTCTGCAGATGTGGTTCAATGGATGACTAAACCCCTTGTCAGGTCGGGGCGCTTTAATGATCTCTTCATCCTAGATTTTTATCTTGCTTGGGTCCAGTAATGTGCCCATCATGGCATGGAACCGAAAGAAACGAGGAAAATCTTTGTTCATCACCATCCAATATTGAACATCACAGTATATTAGAGGGAACCAAGGAGGCAATTGGTTGACTCCAGTGACAAAAGTGACGTGGATACATATGGACGCGTCCAAGCTCAATAATAAGGATGGATGGGCCAAACAATTTTTTTTATATTTTTTTTTATTCTGATAAAAACAGATATAACTTTCCAGCAGGGCAAAAGAAAAGATATTGCAACAAAATATCAAAAAGGAAAATAAATGTAATTTGTGGTTATTAACGCTTTTTCTTCCTTTAAAAACCGAAGAAATCAGCAGCTTGTGAAATCACTGTTGTTCATGAAGGATAACTTTTCTAGTACCCGAGTTCTGAAGAAGCAAACCCCAAGCCCCTAGTTGATATACGGCTAGACTACCACCTTGGGGTAGTTTTTTAAAATCATAATCATATATATTTTAAATTTTTTTACTTTGAAGATTTTAATAAAATATAAGAAACACATTAAATAAATAGCTAGTGATATCCTGAATGCTGTCAAATTTTCGCAGCGACTCATTACTCGTATAAATGATGTGTAAATCCACTACACTTGCCCAATAAGAAAAAACCATCTGTATATGCTATATATATCTCTCTCGTTGAAATTCCATTTTGGTGTGCATGCCTTTAGTGAGTAAGAACTAGATGAAACTTGACTAGGCAATATGAAAGAGGTGAGGCAGAGATCCCGCGATGAATCTGTCCTCCTGTGAGGTTTTAATTCGAGTCTAATGATGGATTTATAACAAACTGTAAAACCGTGTGGTTTGTTTTTTTTATTATTATATTTGGGTATTGTTCATACATTCACAAAACTATGGATTTTTTTTAATAATAGTTTATTTTGATTCTCGAAGTTTGATTTTATACCATTTGATTGTAATTGAATGCAAATTACTTATAATTTCTTAATCAAGAGTGCAATTGAAAGAATAAAAACTAAAATGAAAAAGAACATCAAATATAGATGATGTACTAGAGACTTCAAGCAAAATACACTTAGGTCTTTGATCTTTAAAAATAACATCATTCATAGAATTCAGGTCTCTTGAAATTTTAAAAAAATCAGTTTTGATACACAAGTTTATTTGTATTATTTTTCAGTCTAAGGTTAGAGAGAACAAAGAGATAAGTGTTGCTAGATTCTAATAATAAAAAAAAAAAGTCATTGTTCACTCCATTTTCGACCACCAAAATGGGTTTTATTGGTGTCCACAGGTTCTCAGATATGAGAGGAGTTTCATGATGATTGTTTAGACCTTTAATGTTGCATAAAAATCCAGATCTAAACCAAGAAAACCAAAACCAACCCAATTTGATTTCAGATTTTTAAGCTATTTTTTTGGTATTTGAAGTTGATGGAATAATTTTTTGGTGCTATAAAGGTGTTGGTGAGGTGTTTTGGAGTTGCAATGGCTTAAAAATAGAGGTTTTTTTTTTAAACGAAAAAAGGCATCACCCTAATGTTGATGAGGTGTATTGGGGTTGCAATAGCTTAAAAATCAAGTATTTTTACAAAAAAAAAAAACATTATCATGATTTTCTAGTCACTATTATAGTGGCTGGAATCTAAGCTTGTAGACGACACGTTGTTTAAGTTTTTTATTATATTAAAAAAATAAAATCAAGCTTAAGCATTCAGGGCTGGGCTTGAATGCCCACCTGTATGCTTCGGCTTTTTCTTATAATAGCCAAGTAATAGTTGGCTATGGGCTCGAGAGCCTGAGCTTTTTTCTGGCATTTTTAAAGGGTTAAATAGAAAATGAAGTGATTTTATTGTGATGATATTAACATAGCAGTTTCTGAGTCAAATAACTAGTTTATATTCTATAGCTAGTTTATAAACTAAAGAAGGATGGACAACGCCAAAAAGTTTAGAAAATTCAGAGCCAATTTGCAACTTGGTTGAGAAAGACTAAATTGCATGCTATTTTATTAGAATAAATAACGAATCCAGACGTGCAGATTCCTCGGCAGCTAATAAAGAAACCTTTACTACCATTTAAGAGAATAAAAATGACTCCAAAAATCAATGCAGATCCCTTTATAAATAGGAATTATTAATTAAAGAATTCCTAACTTGCTTGAAAATGACTCCAATTTCTTAAAGAATTTTTAATCTTAAAATAAAAATGGCATATTTAATTCATAAATTTTATTTTAAAATTATTTTTTTATTAATATAAATATATGAATTAATTTATACATACCTTGATTAATTTCAAGTACATGAAGTTATTTTAAGACTATTAATATTGATGAGGAGGGCAGCTCTCTGCTCATGAGCCTACAGACAAGATGATGTAAAGCCAGGTAAGTTGTTCTTCATTAAATTATTGTTAATTTCTCTAGAAAATAGAAATCATATGTGAAGTCAAATTCATCCCTGCACTTTCAAGATAATCTAATTACTCTGGCTCTAATAATCTTATGAGAGACCTTTTAACCTGTAACTGGGCAATCTAAGATATTGGCTCCGTTCTCAGAGTTGAACCGGGAATATGTATTTGCCACATATCCGCCTCAACCTAGCCCAAGGCTCACAGTCTTACGAGTTACAAGCCAGTTGCGATAGACATAATTCCCATGTAATTGTGTCTTTGGGCTGTTTTGTCACTGTTGTCTTTTTTTTCATTTTTGTTTTCCTGTATCATAATTCCCATGTTATGTTCTGGACTCTCGAGTCCGTGATGGACTTTATCGCAATCGTACTGCATATTAAACATAGATATTTTAATTAAAAATTATATTTTTATTTATCACATTCGTATAAAAAATGGGTCTGTAGAGACTGCAGTACTTTACTGTAGTTCAGGACCTCTTCTGTCGTCTAAAAACTCTCTGTGCCTACGACCATTTACTACAACCGCCATTTGGACTCAATAATGTTGGGGCAAATTGGATAGAGGAAGAAGAAACAACACAGCTGGGTAAACAAGAAATTGATTGCAAAGTTCAAATCAATTTGGAATTGTTTTGAAAACATTTAATAATACATATAGGTCACGTATTGGTCGAGAAAAAAAAGAGATAAAATTATTATTTAGTATAGAATAATCAATTTACCTAAGTGGATAGTTATTAGTAATTAATACCACAGCATCATCATCATTTTCAATAATAACAATAATTGTCTTACCCACATCGCGATGGTATTTATGTGCTTCCCCTGTGTTGTTCACTCAGAGATTCATTGTGTGGGTGGGGATATTGGTAGCGTGATCCGTGATTTTTTTTTTGTTGTGTTTCCTGTTGATCCGGTCTTCAAAAGAATGAAAAGATGATGAATGTTGTTGAAAACAACACTGTTTCAATTGAAATGACTATTTTTAATTTGACCCTTGAACTTCTAACACTTAACAATTGGGTCTCTAATTAAAAAAAAACTATTTTTTCAATGTTACTCTTGGATCAAATTACAATTGAACCCCTAAATTTCAAAGCCATTTACAAAACAATACTTGGTTTCCAATATAATCAATTCACTCCTCAATTGACTCTTTAATTTTTATTTCAATCAAAATTACTGCTGAAAAAATCAATTAACCCCCTATAGTATCATTGCCTATTCACTTTGATCCTTGAACTTTAATTGCTTGCAACTATGACCCAAATCAACCCCAAACTTTGCTATTTTTTCAATTAAGCCCTTGATTGCATTAATTAATTAAATCAAAGTTTAATTAAGTCCCCAAACTTATTAATTCTTCTAATTTTTTACCACATTGACCGCCAAATTTATAATTCCATCATTATTAATCCTCAAACTTTCAATTTGTGTTGTCTTAACCCAATTCTCAAATTATTTTTTTATCCATTCATTTTTTTAAATTAAAAAATTGGGTTATAATAATAATAATAGTAGTAATAATAATAATAATAATAATAATAATGTTTTTCAATAATGAGACAAAAATTTTAAATTTTAGCTAAAATTTATGAAAAAGATTTCAAACTAAAATTGTCAATCCTAGATTTGCTATCAAATAAAATTTCATAAATGTGTGTGTTTTTTATTCACTTTTTAAGTTCAATAACTATTATTGTAGCGAGATACTTTGATGTATACAAGTGTCTAAGTATTAGAAAAAACATTAAAAAAGGAAGAAGTGCTAGCATAGTCATCCTTTCCCTTTCACTTTTGTATTCCAAAATCCTTTGCCTTGCTAACAAGTTATGCTTTAGAAGTGGGAATTAACAATAATACTTTTTTGTAAACTTTTCATCTCTAGTGTTTTTTATGATAAGAAAACAAAGAAAAAAAAATACAAAAAACATAAAAATTATAAATTAATCAATAATTGCATTTATATAATTTATATAATCTTAGATTGACAGTATTCCATATTAATGAATTTGATTAAAAAATTAATCAATAAAATATTGATTAATCCAGCATATACTACAAACAAATGTTCACAATAATCTGTTTTTTTCACAATAATGCAAATTTGGATTTTTTTTGAAACAATATATATATATATATATATATATATATAATGATATTAAATTTGTATTTAGTATGAATAATTAATTTTCCTAATTAGATAGTTATTAATATTTAATATCATAGTAAGTATATTTTCATATAATAATAATAATAATAATAATAATAATAATAATTTTGCAATAATTAAACAAAAAAATTAAAATTTCAGCTAAAATTTATGAACTTGATTTACAACTAAAATAATCAGTCCTTGATTTTCTATCAAATAAAATTTAGTTGGAATAAATTGTTAGTTACAAATAGAAAATAAAGAATTTTAAAACAATTTGTGATCGAATTTTTTAGTTTAATTATCTGAATGGTGTTTTATGCATGTATGTACATGTATAGTGAAATATTATTTTAGTTTAGTGTGCGTACTAGATCCTTGACCCACGCTAGCTACATTGTAGGTTGGGTTAAATTTTTCTTGAACATAAAAAAATATTTAGATATTGCTAATGTATATTTTAGTGGAAAAGAAATTTAAACAGTGTGAGTGTTGACTTAATATGACTTGATTGACTTTGAGAGTTCAAAAGTAACCAAGACGACCAGTAAAAATATAATTTGACTAAAAATAATTAAAGATGATATTTTTTTTAATATTAAGATAATAACATATTAGATTGACTTGGATCAACTTAGGTTAACATGTCAATTCTGTGACTTGGGTTATAAGACTATAATAACCCCATGAAAAATAAATTAAAACAAATTATAAAGCTTAATTTTCAATCAACTCAAAGTTAAAGGATGAAATTAAAAATAAAATCAATTAAAAAAAGACTTAAAAAAACGACCCAAGTTAATCTGTCAAACTTGCGACTCAGATCATAAGACTAAAATAACCTCATAGAAAAAAATTAAAAAAATTATAAAATTTAATCCCTAATAAGTAAAATATTGATTTAGTTTATATGTGTTGATGCGTGTATATACTTGCACACATATATGAGTACTTTTTAAGTATAATAAATATTGATGTAACGAGATACTTTGACACACACACACACACACACATATATATATATATATATATATATATATATATATATATATATATATATATATATATATATATAAATAAGTGTCTAAATATTAAAAAAAAATAAAAAAAAAGTGGCAGCTTGGTCTTCCTTTCCTTTTTCTTTTGTGATTCAAAATCCTTTGCCTTGCTAGGAAGTTATGCTGAGGGAATTGAAAATAAAGTTTTTTTTGAAAACTTTTTATTGTCCCAAAAAACAATTAGGCAGACAACATTAAAAAAGGCAGGTTATACCCTATTATGATAGAAAGCATTTCATCTCTATTGTCTTTTATGATAAGCCAAAAAAAAAAAACTTAAATGTTATAAATTTGAATTTTTTAAAAGTGCGGGTTGACCCGGTTTTTAAACGGACCTAAACATAAAAAATTGTGTTTTGTTTTTTGGATTCAATAGCTGGTTTAGAGAAGTTTGATGATTCTTGAATGGGCGCTGTTGCTTTTTTACTACAGCATGATGCAACATCAGAGGAAATCATCTTGCATGACTGTTGTTTCTTGACAGCTAGACTTGTAAGCGTTTTTATATTAATTCGTATTGAAAAGACGGAGCCAAGGTTGTTAAAATCGCGATTTTAACACGGCACGGAAAGCCGCACGCAAACTCGGATCGTAAAAACGGATCGTAAAATCGTAAAAAAATCGTAAGGAATTTTAAAATACATTAAAAAAAAATTCATGCTTCAAATAAAAATTCATACATAGTTCAAGCACCTTAAAAATAATGTTTCAAATAAAAATTCATA